>Ga0256845_1000050_pt1 | contig 96558 bp, 70 predicted proteins | sample RiftiametaG_FD_189101 | JGI IMG/M metagenome (GOLD analysis project Ga0256845, IMG submission 189101) | Tube worm associated microbial communities from hydrothermal vent at the East Pacific Rise, Pacific Ocean - Riftia | ecosystem: Host-associated > Annelida > Integument > Unclassified ...
TTTGGCGGTCACTTGGGTTTCGGGTTGGGACTGGCCTGGTTTTGGTCGTTGGGTCATCGGTCGGGTCGTGCTCGCCCTACACTAAATTATGAGGCTGCTGCTGTCTCACTCTTGTTGGCACAGAGGGAATGAGGCCGCCCCCAAACGGGGGCGGAAGGGTACAACTATGACAAGGGCTACCTGCTCGTAAGGTCAGCTTCAATGAGGCCGCCCCCAAACGGGGGCGGAAGGGCGGCGTTGGGTTGCTCGTGCTTCTCCTGTTCCTGGGCGCTTCAATGAGGCCGCCCCCAAACGGGGGCGGAAGGCGGTCACTTTCTCCCAGCCCGACTCCTGCCGGACCTCCTGCTTCAATGAGGCCGCCCCCAAACGGGGGCGGAAGGATCAAAGTAGGTGAGGTAGGCAACGTCTATTTCAGTGCTTCAATGAGGCCGCCCCCAAACGGGGGCGGAAGGAAGAGCTTTACACCCTCTTGGCGGGGCGTAAGATCGCTTCAATGAGGCCGCCCCCAAACGGGGGCGGAAGGCGCGCGTACATTGGCCGCGCTCATACCCCGACCATGCCCGCTTCAATGAGGCCGCCCCCAAACGGGGGCGGAAGGACCGTTTCCCGACGGCTCGGCCTGGGGGGAAACGTCGGGCTTCAATGAGGCCGCCCCCAAACGGGGGCGGAAGGGGGCCCAACGGAGACTGGCATTCTGCAGAACGGCCCCACGCTTCAATGAGGCCGCCCCCAAACGGGGGCGGAAGGCATCTCCATGATGGAGCTCGAGATCCCCAAGCTACCGGAGCTTCAATGAGGCCGCCCCCAAACGGGGGCGGAAGGAGCCGCCACCGTCCCAAAGGGACGGCATGGCCATACAGGGCTTCAATGAGGCCGCCCCCAAACGGGGGCGGAAGGTCGACAAAATCGGTTCGGCCCTCGACGCGCCCAATGCTGCTTCAATGAGGCCGCCCCCAAACGGGGGCGGAAGGGGTGAGCTTTTGGGATCTTGCTCGCCTGACTTGGTCACCGCTTCAATGAGGCCGCCCCCAAACTGGGGCGGAAGGTGGTAGAGGTGCAGCTCACGTTCCACGTCCAAGGGGGCGAGCTTCAATGAGGCCGCCCCCAAACGGGGGCGGAAGGGGCCGCTACCATGAGGCTTGACAACGCACGCGAATCGTTGCTTCAATGAGGCCGCCCCCAAACGGGGGCGGAAGGTGATCTTTCTCATCACATCCGGGTTTTGGTGCAACCGCTTCAATGAGGCCGCCCCCAAACGGGGGCGGAAGGCAGTGTCTCGCCGGTTTCCGGGTGCGTCTTCAGTAGCCCGCTTCAATGAGGCCGCCCCCAAACGGGGGCGGAAGGAGCCTGGTGGCACGGAGCCACTCGCCAACCGGCATTGCACGCTTCAATGAGGCCGCCCCCAAACGGGGGCGGAAGGCCGGGTTTACCAGCCGGTCGAGGTCGCTCTCGCCGCTTCAATGAGGCCGCCCCCAAACGGGGGCGGAAGGGTGTGGGGCCCCAAAATCAGCTCCGACAACGTTGACGTTGCTTCAATGAGGCCGCCCCCAAACGGGGGCGGAAGGATAGTGATAATGTTCAAATATACGACTCAGCACTAGAGACCGCTTCAATGAGGCCGCCCCCAAACGGGGGCGGAAGGCTTTGGATTTGGATGATCTGATCCTGGAGACGGGATGGGGCTTCAATGAGGCCGCCCCCAAACGGGGGCGGAAGGTCGGGGCCGGCCACTGACGGGCTCTACCGGGCGACCATGCTTCAATGAGGCCGCCCCCAAACGGGGGCGGAAGGGGGTGAACGGCAAGCCGGTGCCCAGGACGGACGCCAAGACGCTTCAATGAGGCCGCCCCCAAACGGGGGCGGAAGGATCGCGCCCTGTCAATGAACTCTACAGATGCTTTGCCTTGCTTCAATGAGGCCGCCCCCAAACGGGGGCGGAAGGGGTGACCGTCGAGACTGGGGTCAGTCAGGCGGCGGTCGCTTCAATGAGGCCGCCCCCAAACGGGGGCGGAAGGTCGCAAAACACCTCAGCACAACGCTCTGAATCCCCGCTTCAATGAGGCCGCCCCCAAACGGGGGCGGAAGGCTGAGGAAAGGCGAATTCGTCTCGCCCGAGCTCGGGCACGCTTCAATGAGGCCGCCCCCAAACGGGGGCGGAAGGTCAGGGTGAGGGCGTGGATTGGGAAATGATTACGGGCTTCAATGAGGCCGCCCCCAAACGGGGGCGGAAGGCCGGTAAATTGTGTTGGCATCATGGGTGCCGGTCTAGCGCTTCAATGAGGCCGCCCCCAAACGGGGGCGGAAGGGGAAGGTTCGTGCACGCACAGCGTATAAGGATTGGATGAGGCTTCAATGAGGCCGCCCCCAAACGGGGGCGGAAGGTACTCTCGGGCCTCCTGCGCGCGATACCCCCGCTGTTGCGCGGCTTCAATGAGGCCGCCCCCAAACGGGGGCGGAAGGGACCACATTGGGATGGGAGAGGCGGGCGAGGGCCTGGCTTCAATGAGGCCGCCCCCAAACGGGGGCGGAAGGGGGTCCCACAGCCAGGCCGCACCGCCTCGGCCGCGGCGCTTCAATGAGGCCGCCCCCAAACGGGGGCGGAAGGCCATCGGAGAGACCTTCTCAGTCTGAGTCTGAGGCGAGCTTCAATGAGGCCGCCCCCAAACGGGGGCGGAAGGACGCTTCGAGCAGCCTCGATGAAATGCGCTCCTTATCCGCTTCAATGAGGCCGCCCCCAAACGGGGGCGGAAGGGGCCCAGGGCGCGATGGGAGCTCTCTCGGAGAGCCACAAGGCGCTTCAATGAGGCCGCCCCCAAACGGGGGCGGAAGGAGCTTGGAATTCCTTCGGTAACGGTCGAGTTTCCGGCTTCAATGAGGCCGCCCCCAAACGGGGGCGGAAGGTGAGCCCTGATCTGAGAGACATGGTGTCCTCGGGTGGCTTCAATGAGGCCGCCCCCAAACGGGGGCGGAAGGCTTTTCATCTCCTGGAACTTTCCCTAGCCAATCGTCGGCTTCAATGAGGCCGCCCCCAAACGGGGGCGGAAGGCATGATACAGGATCGACGTTCGGATGAGGATTTGAGCTTCAATGAGGCCGCCCCCAAACGGGGGCGGAAGGGTAAACAAAATGTCTATAGCAGAGAGAAAATATTCATACGCTTCAATGAGGCCGCCCCCAAACGGGGGCGGAAGGTCTCAACAAGGCTCAGGGCCGCAGTTCCCTGGCCTGCGCTTCAATGAGGCCGCCCCCAAACGGGGGCGGAAGGCGAGCGGCGACAAGGTTGACGACTTTCAGACTGGGGTAGCTTCAATGAGGCCGCCCCCAAACGGGGGCGGAAGGACGGACTCTATTAGAAGTGGTCTCGGAAATCCGGCCGGGCTTCAATGAGGCCGCCCCCAAACGGGGGCGGAAGGTCCCCCCACACCTGCGAGAGCCTCCCGGGCCCGCCGCTTCAATGAGGCCGCCCCCAAACGGGGGCGGAAGGCTGCGGACCCGCTCAGAGTTGTCGCACGCCTCGTGTCGCCTCGCTTCAATGAGGCCGCCCCCAAACGGGGGCGGAAGGGGGTCGGATGCGATATCCATATGGGCAAAGAGAACGGCTTCAATGAGGCCGCCCCCAAACGGGGGCGGAAGGTTCGGGATCTTTCTTCTCATCGTCACTCGTCACCAGGTGCTTCAATGAGGCCGCCCCCAAACGGGGGCGGAAGGGTGGCCCCGACCATGTCCCGAGTCACGACCGCCTGCTGGCTTCAATGAGGCCGCCCCCAAACGGGGGCGGAAGGGGGTCGTCTCCGGGGAGGCGCTTGCTTCCCGTGGTACTGCTTCAATGAGGCCGCCCCCAAACGGGGGCGGAAGGCGTGAGGTTCGCGTCCACAAAGACGGGGTGTGTGGCTTCAATGAGGCCGCCCCCAAACGGGGGCGGAAGGTCGGGGCTCGCCCATGACCTGCGCCGACCTCGGTGTGACGCTTCAATGAGGCCGCCCCCAAACGGGGGCGGAAGGTATGCGAATGGTGGGACGGAGCCGACACGCTTCAATTGCTTCAATGAGGCCGCCCCCAAACGGGGGCGGAAGGGCCAAAAAATCGAATCACTCGACTCCGCAGTTTAGGCTTCAATGAGGCCGCCCCCAAACGGGGGCGGAAGGGCTCGACCCCCATCGCCCGAGGGGTTCGCATCCGAAAGGCGCTTCAATGAGGCCGCCCCCAAACGGGGGCGGAAGGTCGTCCAGCCATCCAGCTGCCGCACGCCCTGGCTCTCGCTGCTTCAATGAGGCCGCCCCCAAACGGGGGCGGAAGGGCTATGTCCCCGTGGTCTTTGCGGTTTCGTTGGCCGCGCTTCAATGAGGCCGCCCCCAAACGGGGGCGGAAGGTCGTCTCTGGTGTTCCGGTGCGAGGGGGTCCCGTCGTTAAGGCTTCAATGAGGCCGCCCCCAAACGGGGGCGGAAGGATGTCATCTAGAGCGGTTACCCCAGTCGATAACTTGCTTCAATGAGGCCGCCCCCAAACGGGGGCGGAAGGCAGCGCAGTAAAGGCGTCGGGGAATAGCAACTTGCTAAAGCTTCAATGAGGCCGCCCCCAAACGGGGGCGGAAGGACTCACCGCGAGGCCGAGGACGGCCACCGCTGTGATGCTTCAATGAGGCCGCCCCCAAACGGGGGCGGAAGGCCCCCAGGTGTCGCGGAGGTGGCCCAGCATCTCCCCCGCTTCAATGAGGCCGCCCCCAAACGGGGGCGGAAGGCACCGCCGTCGCCGTCCTTGGCCTCGCGGTGAGTGACAGCTTCAATGAGGCCGCCCCCAAACGGGGGCGGAAGGGGCACCCCTGCAACCTACCAGAATCACTGGTGTTTTGGACCCGTTTGCACGCAGGGCGATTTCGCGCGTCACTTTACGGTGTTCATGTTCTTCCGCCGAATTTTCAAACGTTGTTCATGCCCAACTCAGCGTCCGAATTCAGCACTTTGCACGCAAGACCGGGGTTTCACTGCGCGAGACCTTGCGTGCAGTCTAATCTCTACCTGACCACGCCCGGCAATTCAACCATTGCTACTAGCAATCGGCGCACACTCCGCCGTTGGTGCTCGCTGTCATCCGAGGCCCAACCGACAGTTCAGGCCGAGAGCCGCCCAGGGATCCGGGTCGCAGAGCAGAACCCACCCCGACCATCTCAGTCTTCGGAGAAGGATATCAGTCGACCGCTGCGAGTTTCTTGCGCAGCTGCGGCCGGGTGATCTCCAGGAATTCGGCCGCCTCCCTCGGCCCGCTGCATGACCAAAGGAAGTACGGGCCGGTCGAGCCCGATGTGGAGTTGGTCTTCGGTGAACCCACCCCGCTCGAGGAGAGTCGTGGGCCAACAACGCCGCTTTGACGTCCTCGCCGAGGCAGACCGAAAGCTCGGCTCTCGGTCCCAATCTGGTTAGTTTTTACAGCCGTTCTTGTTGCAGGTAATTTTCGAGTTCGTTCCCACCCAGTGGTCCGCTTCCTTCTTGGTATCCGTTCCGCATCCGGTGGTTCCTCCCTTTCCTCCACTGTGGACGATTCCTGTGGGTGTGTGTTTTACAGCCATGGTTGATACAACCATAGCTTCACGGTTTGAATCGCACAACTGATCTTAGGGACAAACGCGTGGTTTACTCGACTTCGCTGGCGGCTTGAGGTGGAAAAGTCCTTGCCCAGTTTCGTCGACACTTAACCGGCGCTCACAATGAGGCCGCCTCCAAGCGACGAGGAAGGGGATGACTGGCCTTGTCCCGGTTTTGTGGACACCTGAGCTACGCCTTTCCCCAGCCCTCAGTGCGGCGTAGAAGCACCGAGCATACTCAATGGTGCCAGGTTTCCGTTGCTCGAGGGGCCTCGTTTCTGCTTGCTGGGCATGATGCCCATGAGGGGAAAAGTGAGCAAGGGGATCACCATGATGCCGACCACGGCGGGAACCGGGGGCTGGCAGAGGAGGTTGAGGTCTGCGGGGATCTGAAGCAAGAGTACAGACATCGCAACCTCCCCCCCAAAACACCTTGATTCGCGGGCGACTCCAATTACTGAGATCTACTGAAAGGCTCTTGCATGTCTGTCCAGGTCACGAGGCTGTCGAGTTCAGAAGAGTCGTCCAGCACCTCGCAGTCTCTCGCCATGCGCCTCCTGACATGGTCGAAGGTAGTTTGTATTTAATTATGGATTGTCATGCCTGTTTCAATACGATGATCGAGGCAATCGTATTCTGGGGTTCCTACTCCAGGTCGGGCTCGCCCTTCCGGCACCCGGCCCGCACCATCCGGGTACGAAAGGTGTTCCTGGCGAGCCCGAGCGCGCCCCTTTTGTGGCCAAAGAGCGCCGCGTGGGCGAGCTCGCCCACGAGTGCGCCGCAGTCGATGACCTCGAAGGGGCCATCGCGGCACGGGGAGAGGCCGTGCGGCGCCCGCGCGGGGAGCTCTCTGCCGGTCCAGCTCTCCCCGTGGATCAAGACGCTCGCATCTGCGGCGACGCAGGTCGTGATCTCGGCAAACCGCTCGCGCATGGGCAGCCCGGCGACGGGGAGAATTCCGTACCCACAGGTTGGGTCGGCGGCTGTCCTTCGAGCGCAGTTCGATCGTGAGCTGAACGCTGGACGCGCGCAGCACACACTACGGCCGACGCAGGCCGACGGCCGGCCACAGCTCGAGCCTCAACCACGTGTGCAGGAGCCGGTCCTCCGCGATGGATTTCACCATGGGCTGCCCGGGGCTGCCCGCGGCCGGGACCTTGGGTCTGCCTGTGGGGCATCCGTCCCCAATCCCAATCCCATCTCCCGGATTCCGATTGTCCGAACGATCAAGCTCGACACGACATTGCATATAGACGCACGCGACTCATGACAATAGGGGTGCGCTGCCGCTATGCTCCAGCACAGAGGAACCCGCTCGCCCGTGCCGCGTATTGCAACCGCCCGCCTGTTCGCAGCCCTGGAAGAGGGCAGCGAGGACCCAGCCTACCTGTTTGAAGATCGCCAGCTCAGCTGGGCCGAGCTCGACGATCGAGCCCGGCGTTACGCCGCCGCGTTGATCCGTGCGGGCGTGAGCGAGGGCGACCGGGTCGCCGTGTTCGCGCAGACCTCCCTCGAGCTGATCGTCGCCCTCTTCGGCCACTACTACCTCGGGGCGATCCACGTCCCCATCAACACCCGCTACCGGGCGGCCGAGGTCGCCCACATCCTCCGCGACGCCCGACCCAGCGCCGTCGTGGGCGACAGCGCCGGCGCCCCGATCCTCGACGAGGCGCTCGAGCTCGCGGGCCTCGACGCCGGCCTGCTGCGCATCGGGCTCGACGCCGGCGCCCCGGGGCTGAGCTTCGACGCCCTCATGGCCTCCGAGCCCTACGAGGGCCTGCGCCCTCAAGACGACGATCCGGCCCTGATGATCTACACCTCGGGGACCACGGGCCCGAGCAAGGGTGTGCTGCTCTCCCACGGGGCCGTGATCGCCAACATGCGGGCCCTGACCGGGCTGTGGACCTGGTCCAAGCGCGATCGTTTGGTCCTCGCCCTGCCCTTGTTTCATGTCCACGGGCTGTGCATCGGAGTCCACGGCGCGGCCTTGCACGGCATGACCACCCTGCTCGAGCGCCGCTTCGATCCGGCCCGCGTCGTCGCCCGCTTCGGCGAGCACACCCAGGGTCGCGGCAGCATCTTCATGGGTGTCCCCACCATGTACGCGGCCTTGGTCGACCACCTCTGGGCCCACCACGCCGCCGCCGAGGAGCTCGCTCGCGGCCGCCTGTTCACCTCGGGCAGCGCCGCCTTGTCGCCGAGCTTGTGGGAGGACTTCGTGACTCTCACCGACCAGCGCATCCTCGAGCGCTACGGCATGAGCGAGACCCTGATCACCCTCTCGAACCCCTACGTCGGCGTGCGCACCCCCGGCGCCGTCGGCCAGCCCGTGCCCGGCTGCGACGCCGCCGTGGTCGATCCTGACGGCGACGAGCTCCCGCCCGGCGAGGTCGGTGAGCTCATCGTCCACAGCAACGGGGTCATGCACGAATACTGGGGGCTGTCCGATCGCAGCGCCGCGTGTTTCATCCCCGACCGTGACGGCCGGATGTGGTTCAAGACCGGCGACGTCGCGTTTGTGGACGAGCGCGGCTGCTTCCACCTCGTCGGCCGGGCCTCGGTCGACATCGTCAAGTCGGGTGGCTTCAAGATCGCCACGCTCGAGATCGAAGAGGCCCTGTCCTCCCATCCCTCCGTGCGCGAGATCGCCGTGGTCGGCGTCCCCGACCACAAGTGGGGCGAGACCCTGGTCGCCTGTGTCGTGCCCGAGCCGAGCTCCCCCCACGGCCCGGCCGAGCTGCTCGCCAGCCTCGTCGCCCACCACCGCGAGCAGCTCGCCGACTTCAAGCAGCCCCGCGGGCTCTACCTCTGCGATGCCCTGCCGCGCAACGCCCTGGGCAAGCTACAGAAGCATCACTTGATCACGGCGATCAGCGAGCGAGGGCTCAGCAGCCCCGCCGCCTCGGCGTGACGGGATCTTCAATCGTCACTCGCTCTCGCCCTCGAGCCTCCAGTGTCGGCAAGCCGTCACTGGCAGGGGCGGATATTTGGGCCAGCCGGGCACCCGCTCGGACGCGGCGCAGCGCCAGAACACCGAGCCCTTGCCGCTGACGATCCGCCGCGCGTCGACGCAGCGGCCACACAGCCCAGGCTCGCTCACGCGGCGCCCCTGCCCGGCGGCGGCAGGTTGCCCGGCGGCAAGATCAGCTGCTCCTCCTGCGCGAGCATGGCCAGCGCGGTCATCAGCCGCGCCGCCAACAGGGCCCTACCCGAGACCATGCCCTGACGCAGGACGTAGGCGCCCCCGAGCAGGCCCAGACCCCAGAGCAGCGCCGCCACCCACGACCAGCCCATGATGTTGTTGGCCAAGAGTCCCAGCAACCCCATGCCCAACCACAGCTTGAGGACGAGCTTGGCGGAGTCGAGCACCGGCTTGGCCTGCTCCGCGGCGCTGCTCGAGACCCGCAGCTCGAAGCCGCCGTCGTGGACCCGCAGCCCGACCTGGTCCGCGGGCAGCCCCAAGAACCGAACCGTGGGCCGCAGGGCCTTGCGCAGCTGAGACTCGCGCAACACGGTGCGACCCCGGAGCACGATCGCGTGGTCGTCGGAGTCGTCGAGGGTCATGCCGGCGCGGAAGCCCTCGGTGTAGAACTCGAGTTCGATCTCCCGGGTGTCGAGCCCCGCCTCCCGAGCCGAGGCCAGGCGCAGCGCGTGCTCGTCTCCACTCCACGACTCTCCGGCGTCGAGCTTGGCGAGCGGACTCTCCCCTGTTCCCACAGGTGCGAGCGCGCCCGTGGACGGGGTGGATTTTTGTTTGCCGGATTTGGCCATCTCAGGCCTGCGCAGGGGCGCCGTAAAATTGGGGATAGCGAGCTTCGATGGCCCGCGCCACCGACTGGGGCACAAAGCGCTGAAACGGCCCGCCGTGGCTCGCAATCTCACGAATGAGGGAGGACGAGATGAACTGCTTCTCGGGCTCGGGGATCAAAAACACGGTCTCGACGGCAGGCTCGAGCGCCCGGTTGGCGAGCGCCATCTGAAACTCGGGCTCGAAGTCACCGGCAGCGCGCAAGCCCCGGACGATGACGCGGGCGTTCACCTGCCGGCAAAAATCGATCATCAGGCCGGTAAAGTGAGCTGAGCGCACGTTCGGAATATGCGCCGTGGCCTCGTCGATGAGCGCCACCCGCTGCTCGAAGGTGAAAAAACCGGGTTTGGTGGGGTGGTGACCGATCGCCACGACGACCTCGTCGAAAAGCCGGGCCGCCCGCTCGATGATCTCGAGGTGCCCAAGGGTGACGGGATCAAAGGATCCTGGGTAGACCGCGAGGTAGCGCGCGTCGGGGCTTGATCCGTTCACCCGCCGAGTATACTTCCGGTCCATGCGCTCGTCGTGCGTTCACGCCATCGTGCCTGCCTTGGTCTCGGCTCTGCTCTCCCTTCAGGGATGCAAAGGCCAGGATCAGCCCAAGGCCAAGCTGATCGAGAAGGCCAGCCCCTTTGATCGCGGCGCCCGGTCCACGCGCGAGCGGGCGCCAGACGACCCGCTGCGCAACCCGGCCAGGGAGGCGCCTGCCGAGCGCTCGGGCGATCAGCCGAGCGACGAGGAGATCGACGCGCTGTTGGCCGAGGCCGCCGAGGCCAGTGCGGCGAGCAACGTGGTCGCAGCGCGCTCCGCCCTGCGCAAGTGCGCCAACAAGGTGCCTGCGAACGCGCGCTGTGACGGCGAGTACGGTCTGACCATGGCCAGCGCCCACAACCGCCGAGCGGCCGCGATCTACTACCTCGAGGAGGCCGCTGGCAACGACGACGCCGACGCCGACGCCGATTTTTACATGCGTGTGGGCGAGGCCCTGCGTGCCCACGGCCAGTTCGAGGGCGCCATCTCGGCGCTCGAGAAGGCCGTCACCCGCGATGGATCGGCCGACAACATCTACGCCCTCGGTCGCGCCCTGTCGCTGCGACCCGAGACCATCAGCGAGGGCGCCGAGACCATCGCCAAAGCTCGGGCCATCGACGATCGTCTCGCGTGGGTCTACGAGGAGGCCGTGCTCCGCGGGCAGATCCCCACCCGGGAGGACGCCGAGCTCGGAGCCCTGCTCATGCGGACGTACATCGAGCGCGCCGCCGAGCAACCCAAGGACGAGGTCCTCGCCAATATCGAGACCCTGGCCGCCCGAGCGAGCGAGCTCGAGGCCACCTCGAAGTCCTACCCGCTGCGCAAGGACTACGAGGCTGCCCGCGCCGAGGCGCTCGAGGCCGCGAGCGCCGGGGACGGCCCGCCCTCGGGCTCCGAGGGCGACCCGGGGACACCCCCGGCCGCTCCCCAGTGACCTCCGACAGCGACCGACAGCGCCGACAGCGACGCCACAGATGACCGCAGCGACGACCCCGTGGGCCGAGCCGAACGAGGTCCTCCACCACTGGGGGCTCGAAGCCGCGACCTCGCGCCCCCTGGGGCGGGGCCTGATCAACGCCACCTTCGAGGTCACCGCAGAGGGCGAGCGCTTCGTGCTCCAGCGCCTCAACCCCCTGTTCGACCCGGCCATCCACCACAACTTCTCGGCCGTCAGCCGACACCTCGCCCGCGCCGGGCTCGCTACGGCGCGCCTCGTCGAGACCCGCGGTCGCACCCTGTGGGTCGAACAACAGGGCTGTTGGCGGCTCCAGACGGCCGTCCCCGGCGTCAGCTTCGACACCCTCGCCAGCGCCGCGCAAGCCCGGGCAGCCGGCGCCTTCGTCGGCCGCTGGCACGCGGCCCTGCGCGACCTCGAACACGACTTCGTGGGCCTGCGCGCCGCCGTCCACGACACCCCTCGCCACCTCGCCCGACTCCGCGAGGCCCTCGATGGCCACGCCGGGCACCGGCTCTACGATCGGGTCGCCCCCCTCGGCGCGGCCATCCTCGATGGCGCCGCCCGCTTGGCCCCCATGCCCGCCGCCCGGGCCCGGGTCGGGCACGGAGACCTCAAGCTCAACAACATGATGTTCGCCGGGTCGAGCGGCGCCGCGGCCCTGACCCCGGTGGCGCTCGTCGATCTCGACAGCCTCGCGCCCCTGAGCCTCGGCTACGAGCTCGGCGACGCCTGGCGCTCGTGGTGCAACCTCGCCGGCGAGGACGAGGCCGAGGCCCGCTTCGATCTCGAGTCTTTCGGCGCCTCGGTCGAGGGCTGGTCGGCAGGCTGGGCCGCGGCCGGAGGAAACGACCAACCACTGAGCGCCGAGGAGCGCGAGGGCATGCTCGCCGGGCTCGAGTGGATCAGCCTCGAACTCAGCGCCCGGTTCGCCGCCGACGCCCTCTTCGAAGACTACTTCGGCTGGGATCCGGCCCGCTTCCCCTCGCGCGGCGACCACAACCTGCGCCGCGCGAAGGGCCAGTGGTCCCTGCACGCGGCCGTGCTCGCAAGCCGATCTGCCCGGGCCGCGGTGTTGGGCTGCTGAGCTCCCGAGCTGGCGATACCAGGCTGGCGAGTCGCTACACTCACGCCATGGCTCCCGCCTTCGTCTCCCTCCTGCGTCAGACCGCCGCCCGTGGACGGAGCTTCGCCCGGGGAGTGAAGACCAACTTCTTTTGGGATCCGAATTCGACCCAGAGCCTGACCGCCGACCTTCAACGCTGGGCTCTCGAGCGGCCCGACGATCCATTTTTGAGCTTCGAGGGCCGACGCTGGACCATCGGAAGCTTCGACGCCCAGGTCAACCGCCACGCCCGGGCCTGGCGGGCGCTCGGGCTCGAGGCCGGACAGGTCGTCGCCGTCCTGCTGGAGAACCGGCCGGCGTTCCTGTTTCACTTCTACGCCCTCGCCAAGCTCGGCGTGATCACATCGCTGATCAACACCTCGTCCCGGGGCCCGGCGCTGCGCCACGCCCTGCGGGTCTGCGAGCCCGCGGCGATCGTCCTCGGCGACGCCCAGCTCGAGGCCGTCCAGACGATCGCCGACGACCTGCCCGTGGACCCCGGGCGCGTATTCGTCGACGTCGAGCTGAGCGCGCAGACCCCCGATTGGACTCCCCTGGCCGAGGCCCTCGACCCCGACACCGGCGGACCAGGCTGGAGCTGCTGGAACCCGCAGCTGGTCGGTCGCCTGCCCCTGCCCCTGCCCACCGAGGCCATCGCCCGGCCGCTCTCCAGCTTGGCCGCGTACATCTACACCAGCGGGACCACGGGCCTGCCCAAGCCCGCGCTGGTCGAACACCACCGCTTGCGCCGGGCCTGTGACGTATTCGGTGCCCTGTCCCGATTCACCGCCCAGGACTGCATGTACGTGGCCCTGCCCCTCTACCACGCCAGCGGATCCATGATCGGCGTGAGCGTGGCCCTGGGGCACCGGGGCCGGCTGGTGCTCGCCCGGCGCTTCTCGGCTCGACGGTTTTGGACGGAGTGCGCAGACACTGGGGTCACCGTGTGTATGTATATTGGTGAGCTGTGCCGTTATCTGCACAATACGCCCCCCGGGCCCGACGATACCCGTCATCAGGTCCGCTGTTTTGTGGGCAACGGCCTGCGCGAAGACATCTGGGGGCCCTTCGTCGAGCGCTTCGGCATCGCGCGGGTGGTCGAGTTTTACGCGGCCACCGAGGGCAACGCCGAGACCGCGAACCTCTTCAATCTCGAGGGCACGGTCGGCCCGTTCTTGTTCTGGAAGATGGCCCTGGCCCGCTGGGACGAGCAGCGCGGCGCCCTCTATCGAGACGCCCAGGGCCGGTGTGTGCGCGCCGAGCTCGGCCAGCCGGGGCTGCTCTTGGGCCGCATCGACGCCGCCAACCCCTACGCGGGCTACACCGACGCCGAGGCCAGCGAGCGCAAGGTCTTGCGCGACCTGTTCAAGCCGGGCGACGCGTGGTTCGACACCGGCGACCTCCTGCGCGCCGACAGGTTCCTGCACCTCCACTTTGTGGATCGGCTCGGCGACACCTTCCGGTGGAAGGGGGAGAACGTCTCGACCCAGGAGGTCGCCGAGCAGCTCAACGCCGCGCCGGGTGTGCGCGAGAGCAACGTCTACGGGGTCGAGGTCCCCGGACACGAGGGCCGCGCCGGCATGGCCGCCCTGGTCGTCGAGGACGACTTCGACCCGGCCCGCCTGTTCGCCTTCGTGGCCGCCATGCCCGACTACGCCCAGCCCCGCTTTGTGCGTCTGGTCCAGAGCATGGGCACCACCGAGACCTTCAAACACGTCAAGGTTGCGCTGCGCACGGCCGGCTGGGACCCCGGGTCTATCGACGATCCGCTCCTGCTCCGAGACCTCGGCGCCCGGACCTACCGGCCCCTCGACGAGGCCAGCCGCCGGGCAGTGTTGGCCGGCGAGTGGGCGCTGTGAACATGCTCAACGGCATCGACATCTCCCGCTGGCAGGGCAAGGTCGACTTCGACGCCGTGCTCGAGGCCGACTACGCGTTTGTAGTCGTCAAGGCCAGCGAGGGTCAAAGCGGCGCCGACCCCAGATTTCAGCGCAGCTGGAGCGCCCTCGTCGAGCGCAGCGAAACCCTGGTCCGGGGCGCCTACCACTTCGCCCGCCTGGACACCGATGGAGGCACGCCCGCCGACGCCGAGCGGGAGGCGCTCGCGTTTTGCTCGCGGCTCGCGCTCGTCGGTCACTATGGGGCGGGCGCCTTGCCCCCGGCCCTCGACATCGAGTGGGGTGGCACGAACGACCAGGGTCCCGAGGCCAACATCGCCTGGGTCGCGCGCTGGATCGAGGTCGTCGAGCAGACCCTCGGCCGCTCACCCATGATCTACACCGGCCCCGGCATCTGGCGTGACCGCTTCGACGACAGCGCTCGCTTCTCTCACTTGCCCCTGTGGATCGCCGACTACCAGCGCAGCGCCCAACAGCCGGCCGCCATGCCCTGGACCGATTGGACCTTCTGGCAGTGGAGTGGAGGCGGCCGCTTTGCCTACGGACCAAAGGTCCCCGGTATCTCGCCGGACCCCGGGGTCGTCGATCTCGACCGCTTCGCCGGGACCCCGGCTCAGCTCCGGGCCCTGAGCGAGCCCCGTATCATCCCTCCAGCGAGCTCGGGACCGCCCACAACTGTCACGCCTGGCACTCCCCGATCGCTCATGACCCACCTCGATCTGCGGGTCCTCGATTCCACGGGCCGCTCGCCCACGGTCGCCCAGATTCAGGGTTTACTGATGGCAGCGGGGATCGGGCCCGAGGGCCTCGTGAACGAGGCCGGCCTCCCCGATGGGTTGGCCGGCCCCTTTACCCGCGCGGCTGTCGAACAGTTCCGACGCAGCGTGGGCCTGTCCGCCGTCGCAGTGGTCGACGGTCAGACTTGGTGGGAGCTGCTCACCAATCGAAAGCGATCGTCCCACTTGTAGCGACCGCGGAGGGGCTCCGGGTCACGTTTGCAAAGTGCTTCTTCCCGGCCACCACCGACCAGCGCTTCGAGACCGGGCCTGCGCTTGTATAGTGTTTCGTCCCCAGGTTCTTGTTCAACCAGAAGCTGCGGTACTGATAGAGGGTCACCGCCAGGTTCTGAACGTTGTAGCTCTGGGTGATCTCCACATCCAGATTCGAGGTGTTGATATAGACATTGGGGGTATCGAAACCGCCGGTTCCCCCGGTGACGGAGAATCCAAATAGGGAGTTCCCACTGCGCGAATGACTGTTGAGGTCGAGCTCTCCGCCCAAGGGCGGCCCCGCCTCCCCCATGCGCTTGTAGGCCATCATATCGGTATATTCCTCGTCACTCATGTCCCTGAAGTCGCCCTCGACCTCGATAGACTCACCGGTCTCCAGATCCGTGATCAGCGACCCTGTTCGAGTATGCTGGATCTCGATCGACGATCCGCTGTCGAGGTCCGTGACGAGGGTGTGGTCTGATGCATCGACAATCTCCTCGGCGGGGTCGAGGGATTCATAGTCTGAACAGGCGAGGCAAGTCGCGGCCAAAGCCAGCACCGTGGGGATGAGAATCAACGAACGAAACGACTGTGTCTGTGTCATGTCTAGACAGTCGGTCGTCGACCTGTAGTGTTCTTATCCCACGCCTTGTGAACACTCACGACCTGGGCAGACCGGACCCATAGAACGGGGTGTCTGCTCTCTGGTTGTGTTGGCCTGTCGTCGACGGCCGTGCTCGATCCCTGTCCCTATTGCCCGGTTTTGTCCTGATTCGGGTCCTGGTCTGGGTTCTGATCTGGGTTCTGGGCCTCGATCCGAGACTCGATCCACGCGTGGACGGACTCGATCACCGGCTTACGGAGCGCCTCGGGTTCGTTGTGGAGCTCGTGGTAGTAGCCCGGCCACGACTGGAAGCTGTGCCCGCGCGCCTCGGCGGCGGGCATGCTGGTGAACACCTCGCGGGTCACGTCGTGGTCGCAGATCAGGTCGCCGCTCCCGGCATACCAGTGCATGGGCGTGTGGATTTGGGCGACGCCTCGGCGCACACGCTCGGCGGCGGCCTCCATGGCCACGGCCCACCCGGGGGTGATAGGCGCGATCCGCCTGGTGTCCTCCACGTAGGCCTTCACCTGCGCCGGGTCGCGGGAGATGGTCTCCGGCGGGAGCCCCGAGGGCACCTTCATGCGTGGGACGACCTTCGCCGCAAAGCGGACCAGGGCCTGCTTGACCGGTCCGATCTTCAACACCAGGCCGATCAGTGGCGCGCTCACGATCACGCCCTTGAAGTCGAAGTCTCGCTCGTGGTCGAGGAGATAGGTCAGGGCGATCAGCCCACCCATGCTGTGCCCCCACAAAAACCAGGGCAGCGATTTGGCGTCACATCCCTCGCCGAGGTGAGCCTGGAAGTCTAGGATCACCTCGAGCAGGTCTTCGCTGTACTGCTCGAAGCGATCGATGTGCGCCGGGGTCCCCCCGCTGCGACCTTGGCCGCGATGGTCACAGCCAAACACGATCCCACCGATGGCGTTGAGCTCGGCCGCGACCTGGTCGTAGCGCGAGACGTGCTCGGCCTGCCCGTGCGAGATGCACACGACGAAACGTGGCTCCCCCTCGGGCATCCACAGCTCGCCGTGCAGGACGGTCCCGTCTCGAGTTTCGACCTTGCGCGTCTGGCTTGGGGCGCTCACGCCGGGAGTATGCCAGCGCACAGCGAGGCTGTCGCTGCGGGTCCCGCGATCCCAGCACTGGATGCCTGCGCGACCTGTCTCGAGGCCGACCTGGGTTGTGAGCCGGGCTGGTTCGATGTCACCAACGAGGTCGACGCGGGGGCGGAAGAAAAGTGTCCTCAGCGCTCGTCTGAGCCTGCAGTCGAGCTGGAGGCCAGTCTGCAGTGGGCGGCCGGGATCAGCCGCTTGGCGTCCGCGTTTCGTCCAGGTGGATCGACGGCTCCGAAATCCCATCGATCGAGGTCCAGTCTCCCCGCACCCCTTTGCCCCGACCCAGGTCGACCCCTCGACCCCTGTCCGATGCAGCTGTCCGCGCTCGCTCTGGCCGACGAGAGACGCCCACGACTCGGTGACGATCATCGCTCCCTCGAACCCCAGGTCCTTCCACCACGAGCCTGTGGGCCTTTCGTACGACGTCGTTCTGTGCTGAGCACGCAGCACAGAACAACACACGGTCTCCCTACCCGAGAACACGACCACGCACGTGACACCAATGTAACAAAACAGTCTTTCGCCCCGTTAGAGACGGCCTCATTGCAGCCCCCCGTGTGAATAGGATCACGGGAATCTCGCCGCCAAAGCCCTGCGGCGAAACGGTCGGGGATGATCCGACAGACACTGTGTTTCGAGCTTCAAATACTCGGCCTGCACTCTTGAGAGAACGGAGACCGACAGGGTCACCCAGGCTAGAATTTAGCGACTAGTTTTGCTAGGGTCTGCCGGTGATCGAGTATCAACCTCAAGTCATCCAGCAGCATGCAAAATATCTGTATGATAGAGCAAAGACAATTGTCGTTCTATATACAATCATCTTCGCTCTCGCCGGCATCTCGGTAGGCTATATAACGAGTCTTGCACTTGATCAGTCCGGTTTCCTGGCGATAGTTGCTGCGCTTGCCCTCGGCTTGTGTGGTTTCATGGTCGGCCGCATGAAGTCCTTCGAGTTTCGACTCAAAGCCCAGACTGCACTCTGTCAGATGCAAATCGAGGAAAACACCCGCGCGTAGCAGCCCGTGCGGCACGACTCCCTTCCTCCCTGAGTTGCCGACCGGGCACTCAGGCCACCTCCGACGAGATCACGGCTCGGGCCGAATCTGGATCTCGTATGGAGCCTGGCCCGCGATCCCATACGCCTCGGCCCGGTAGACTCCGACGGCGAGCCAGGATGTGGTTGTACCGGAGAACCCCGCGGTGTAGTCGAGGCCGCATTCACGGCCACAAAGAGCGAGAGACACACTCACTCCAGCCGCCGTGACGGTGACCTCATAGAAGCCGGCCTCCTCGACCGCGACGAGGCCGTAGCGACGGAGGTCTTCGTGGTCGGGGGTCCTGATCCCGACCACGTCTGCCTCGCAACCCTGCGGTGAGGCAACCGTCCAACTCCCGTCGACCCAGGCCGAGGGCTCACCGACACACGTCACGAACTGGCAGTGGTTCTGGCCATCGACATCTTCGACCAACTCATCGAGCGACCCGCCGAGGGTCTGCTCAAACCCTGCTCGAAACTCGGCGGCGGTCGCCGAAGGGTCGACCGCGAGCCAAAGGTCTTCCAACGCCTGCTCACCGTGCCGAACCGCGACCCAATACGCGAGGAACCAACCCACAGTGTAGAGCCCAGTCTCGGGTTGGGGATCCGAGATAGCGATTAGATCGTCGAGTTGCATGAGGGCGGAAGGTGCACCGACCCGATGAGGGAATCCGTCGTCAAACAGCGTCGCTATGCCCTCCGAAAGCACAGGTTTACCGAGCGGCCAGGCCGACCGTTGAACCGCGTGGACGAGTTCGTGATGAGAGAGCGGCGAGCCGGCATAGATCTCTATGTTGTCGCCCACCCGCTGAGCGCAGGCACCTATTCCCTCCCCCCCACAGCGCTCAGCGACCACCTCATCATCCACCAGGTAGTAAGTCGTTTGGAGAAGTGACTCCGTGGAGATGCCGAGTTGATCTGCAACGGCGGTCATCCACCCTTCAAGATGGGGGACGGTACCCGGGCAGACCTCGACCTCCGGGCTCGCAGCGTAGCTCACAAATTCCCCACTGACCTGAACCGGTGGCAGTGGTTGTTCATCCTCGACACAAGCCAGCGCGAGGGCGCTGAGTAGGACCACCAGGCTTCGAGTCGAGAGAGACATGGTGCGAATCAGGTCTGTTCTGCGGGCCATCCGCTGGCGTCGGCGCTCTGCCCTTCCACCGATGGCGGTGGTGCCGAAACTTGCGCCTCGCCCTCGAAGAGACATCCTGCGCGGATCCGCTAGGGGTCAGATGCAGGCGTGGCTGAGCCGCTCCTGCGTCGTGATCATGATGCGGAACAAGCGCATTATGGACGAACCAGGCCCGCTGACCCAACACCGGTGCACAATTCCGAGTCAGGGCGCCGAGCGAGGCGTCGCTACGGGTTCTGCCACGCACCGTCAGCCCATTTTGACTCATGACGCGCTCCCCACCCACTGGTGTCCACGCGCTGCTCGTGGTTGGATTCGCCACATGTCCGCCCGCCCCCGCGCGATGGTCACGGCCCTGTCCCTCACCTTGCTCGCCGCCTGTGGCGACGACGGCTCCGCGGAGACGGCGGCCTCCGCCGGCGGCGACGAGCTCGGCACCGGAGAGGGCGCAGACACTGGCTCCGAAGACACGAGCACCAGCGGCGCGGAGCAAGGCTCGAATGAGACCAACGGCTCAGCGACCGCCGACGATGGTTCCGACGGCGACAGCGACGGCGAGTCCGACTCAAACGACGGCGAGTCCTCCTCCGACGACGGCGAGTCCTCCTCCGACGACGGCGAGTCCTCCTCCGACGACGGCGAGTCCTCCTCCGACGACGGCGAGTCCTCCTCCGACGACGGCGAGTCCTCCTCCGACGACGGCGAATCATCCTCCTCCGACGACGGCGAGTCCTCCTCCGACGACGGCGAATCCTCTTCCGAAGAAGAAGAGTCGACAGAGACCGGCGACCCGATCACCTTCGACGCCTGCGGCTTCCCCGATGACGGTGTCTGGGTCGAGATCGAGTACTGGCAACTCGGCTCGGTGACCTCCCCCTCCTACAGCTACTCCGACACGCCGGGCTGGGGCGAAGAGGAGTGGGCCTACTCGGGCGACTGGTGGCCCAAGGTCATCTCGATCGGCAACAACTCGATGCACAACGATCCGATCGGGATCGTCGCCGAAATCTCGGGTACCTGGCAGCTGATGATCGGCCTGCAGGGCCTCACCAGCTACGACTACGCCACGGTCTGCTACGAAGGCCGGAGCGTCTCGGTCGGTTCGCCGGCGACGGTGGACGTCTACAACCCGCTCAACAACTGCGGCGTGGAGACCCAGATCTCCCACTCCTGGGAGGTCCACGCGGTCGGAGCCGACCTCGGCAACTGCCTGATCCCCAACAACGAGACCCAAGCCGTGCGCCTCGATCCCTGGGGGGGGAGCGGGAAGATCGGCCTCAAGCGCTTGCGTCTGACCCTGCACGGCGCCGTCTACTGAGCGTCTTTCGGATCCCCTGCGAGTCCACCGTCTCGGCGCAGCTTCCCGCGCTCGCGGACCCTGGCACCACGCTCGGCCTCCAGCGCCCGCTTCGACTCGAGCGGGATGGGGGCGATCTGACGAGAGTGCGACGATCAGTCTCGATTGCTCGATCGAGCGATCGATCGAGAAAATCAGTCGATCAGCCCTCGATGCGGATGGTCTCGATCAGGTTTTGACCGTTGAAGAAGCCCGGCAAGGTGATCGTGGCGCTCGGGAGGACGATCCACAGCTCGGATCCCACGCGCAGCTGAACGATGTCGGCGGCGTCGTAGCCCTCGATCCAGAGCACGTCGTCGCCCCCGGTCTCTCCGTCGATGGTGTCGTTGCCGTCGCCCATGTACCAGATGTAGAGGTCGCTGCTCGAGCCGCCCCCGAGGGTGTCGTCGCCCTCTTCGCCGACGAGCGTGTCTTGATCGGCGCCCCCATCGAGCTCGTCCTCTCCGGCGCCCCCCAACAGGATGTCCGCGCCCGCCTCGCCCAGGAGCACATCGTCATCGTTGTCCCCGAGCAACCAGTCGTTGCCGGGGCCACCCTCGAGGTCGTCGTCGCCGGGACCCCCGAACAAGACATCGTCGCCGGCGTCTCCCGAGAGGTCATCGGTACCTGCCCCACCTTCGAGGAGGTCCTCACCCTCGTTGCCGTCGAGGTCGTCGGTGCCGCCTCGACCGATGAGTTGATCGTTCCCCGGGCCGCCCTGAACGAGGTCGTTCCCGGAGCCCCCATCGAGCAGGTCATCCTCCTCGTAGCCAAACACCATGTCGTTGCCAGCGTCCCCAAAGATGGAGTCTTTGTCGTCGCTTCCATGCAGGATATCCGAACCCGCGGTCCCGCCTTTCACGATCCCACCGACCTCGTCCCACGGGCTCTCGTCTGGCTCGTGATCGGGCAGGGGATCGTCCCAGCCGTCCTCGATCGTGATCCCGTCCACGGTCTCACAATCCGGGATATCCCCACAGTTCGGATCGCCGCCGGTGGACTCCCCGGTCGACTCCTCCGTGCTCTCCCCGGTCGACTCCTCCGTGCTCTCCCCGGTCGACTCTTCGTCGTCTTCGGTCGGGGTCGACTCCTCTGACCCCTCCGACCCCTCCGACCCCTCCGATCCCTCATCGGTCGAGGTCGACTCCTCGGTCTCTTGCCCCTCTTCATCGTCTCCGCCCCCCGAGGTCGGCGAGGTCTCCCCGACCTCGTCCATGCTCCCGGCCTCGCTGGCCTCAGTGCCGTCACCGCCGAGGCTGTTGCTCTCGACGATCGTGTTGAGCCCACAGGCGCTGAGCGTCGCCGAGAGCAGCCCGAGGGCCAAAGCAGACAGCGAGGGGGAGCGGAGGACCACACACTTCACCCCCCCATATTCGGGGCCCGGCGCAGCGCTGTCGAGCTTCGATTTGCGGGCGGGCGGGATCACCCTTCGGGGGGATGGGCCATCGCGCTACCATGATGGCTCCGCGATGCTCCTCGAAATCACTCTGCTCGTCGCCGCGGGGCTCGGCAACCTGGCCTGGGACGTGACCGGGAGGCGCGTCTCCGCCCGCACCCGCCGACGCGAACGCCGGGCCAAACGGCGGGTCGCCCTCCCGCTCCCGGCCGCGGGCGAGCTGGCCACCGACCCCTTCGAGGCCAGCGAACACCTGGTTGCACCCGAGGCCTTCGTGAGCCGGACCCGGGTCATCCTCGAGGAGCTCGATCGGGTCGTCGATCACTTCGACCTCGTGCTGCTGCGAGCGGAGGCGGGTGAGTCTCTGGTCGGAGACATCGTCTACATCGGTGCCGAGGCCCCGAGTGAGCGCGGACGGACCCTGCTGGACGAGTGGCTCACCACCGTCGACGCCCTGCCTCAGGACCTCCGCGATCAGCTCGGGGACCTCGGCCTCCCCGACGTCGCCGTGCGCGGGCTGTGGCAGCGCGAGGTCGAGCGCAACCATTGGCCCAACGTCCACACCTCTGCCGATATGCTCCGGGCCACGGCCCTCGACTTCGAGCGCGCCGTGGTGGTCTTGGCCGGGTTCCTTCGAGCTCTCAGCGCCCTGCCCACCGACCCCTATCGCTGAGCCCCGACACCGGTCGCTGGCTCGGTCTGGTATATGCTCGCCCCGATGACCGAGCCCGTGCGCGAGCCCCAGCCGATCGCCCGAGTCCACCGCGAAGCCCTCAACCCGCACCGCGGCGCGCTGGTGTGGTTCACCGGCCTGAGCGGATCGGGGAAGACCACCTTGGCCCGGGACGTCGAGCGCAAGCTCAACCGCCTCGGCGTTCGAACCTACCGCCTCGATGGTGACGTGGTCCGCGACGGCCTCAACGGCGACCTCGGATTCCTGCCCGAGCACCGGCGTGAGAACGTCCGCCGAATCGGAGAGGTCGGCCGGCTCATGGTCGACGCGGGGCTCGTGGTCTTGGCCGCGGTGATCTCCCCCTACGCCGACGCCCGAGCGGCCACCCGAGCCCGCTACGGCAAGGGCGACTTCTTCGAAGTCTGGGTCGACACGCCCCTCGAGATCTGTGAACGGCGCGATCCCAAGGGCCTCTACAAGCGCGCCCGCGCCGGGGAGCTCAAAGACTTCACGGGTATCTCCGCACCCTACGAGGTCCCGACCGCCCCCGACCTCCAGGCCCACGGGGCGGGCGAGCTCGAGGTCCAGCGCGAGCGGGTGATCACCATGCTCCGCGACGCCGGCGTGATCGCGCCCCTGCCCTGATGGGTGGGGGGACGTGGTATCTCCCCCCCATGATCAAACTCGGATCCAAAGCCCCCGCATTCAAGCGGAAGGACCACCTCGGCCGGACGATCGACAGCGCCGCGCTGCTCGGACAGCAGCACGTGCTGCTCCTCTTTTATCCCCTCGACTTCACCCCGACGTGAAGCTCTGAAGTGCCAGCGCTGGATGCGCTGCAGGACCGACTCCGCGCCGCCCACACCCTCGCCTGTGGGATCTCGGTGGACACGACCCACTGTCACGCAGCCTGGGCTCACCAGCTCGGCGGCGTCTCTCTCTCTCTGATCTCCGACTTCCACCCCAAGGGTGAGCTCGCCCGCGAACTCGACCTCTACCTCGAGAACTCGGGCATCACCGACCGAGCCACAGTGATCATCGACGCCGCCGGCGTCGTCCGCTACGCCCAGAGCGTAGGCGTGAACGGGAAGCGAGACATGGAGGAGCTGGTCGCCGCCTGCGAGGCCATCGACGCCGGTTGGGAGGGTGCCCCCCTGCGCACTGCCGAGGCCCCCCGCGGCCTGCCCGAGGGCGCCAAGCTGTACATCCGCGACAACTGCATGTTCAGCCGCTGGACCCTCTACACCCGGGCGAACCTCGGCCTCGACCTCGACGATGCCCTCCCCGTGGTCAACGTCTCTCGCGATCCTGCCGCGAAGGCCGAGCTCGAGCGCAAGGGGGGCAAGACCCAGGCCCCGGCCCTCGTCGTCGGCGACGAGGTCATGTACGAGTCGGCCGACATCGCCAAATACCTCGCCAGCCACTGCAGCTGGCGCTGAGGCGCTGAGCCCCTGTACTGAAGCGGCCTCTCAGGTCGTCCCGCGAGGTCTTCGTCCAGTGGAGACCCGCGGGACCTCTGGGGGGCCGTTCCGGTACACTGGCCCCATGTCTGCGCTTCGAATCACCCTCTCGAGTCTCGGGCTGCTGGGCCTCGGCCTGCTCGCGGCCACCGCCTGCGACAAAAAGTGGGACTTCGAGTGCAAGGCGGAGTGGCACCAAGGTGACGTCAAAGTCTGGCACGACACCTTCACCTATCCGGAGATGGTCGACGAGAAAGCGGCCACCGCCCGGTGTAGGGAGGACATGCTGGAGGCCCGCCCCAAGCGCGCAAACTCGGCGATCTGCAAGTGTGTCGGCGTCGACTGACGGACCCCCAACTCCCCTCAGGGCGCCGGTGCGGATTGTGCTCCCGCGGACTACACCGGGCGGAGCTGTTTGGGAGCGAGACCTGCTCACGGTTATCGAGGACGACTTGGAGTTGCTCGTCGACGGACCCTCATCGAAGCACGGGGCAGGTCAGGGCTCCTCGGCCCACTCACGCACCTTTTGTTTGAGCTTCTCCTCGGCGCGCGCCTCGACGACCTTCCAGTCCGCGTCGGGCTCAGCCTCGGACCACTCTCGAATCCGGCGCTTGATCTTGGCCTCGACCTTGTGGTCGATCTCCTCCCACTCCTTGTCACTTCGGCCCTTGTAGGTCTTGCGTGTCGCGCCGTGTGAGCCACCACCCGAAAAGACCCCGACCCCGACCAGGAAGCCGAAGTCGTACCAGCCGCCGGTATTGTCGACCTCGTAGACCGACACCGAGTCGGTGAAGATGCCGATGATGAGAGTGATCATCGAGATCATTCCATGCCATAGCCCAGCCCAAAAACCGGCTGGGGTTTCGGCGGTGAAGCGCACATCCCCGGCCGCACAACCCGTGAGAACGAGCGCGGCCAGGGCGACCATCGCCACTGTCATGAGTGCGTTGCGGGACGCCATGAGCACATGATCGCCCAGATAGGAACCCGAGCGGCCGCAAGCCTTGCATCTGCATCGACGACCTGGCGAAAGCGGTGCGGGAGTCGGGCCGCGCCCTCACCCCATCCCGCGACCTCACATCAAGACAAAAGAGGGACCCGATCCCAGAGTCTTCTCCGAGAGAGACCCTCGAGACGAGCGAGGGCCGGGCTCGGCACCCCACACAGGGTGGAACTTGCTCAACCAACCCTACAGCTCAAGCCCATTCGTAGTTTTTCGAACCACGTTGGCTGCTCGGTGGTCTCCGCCCACGGGTGCTGGTTGAAGACCTGTCAGCATCTGCTCGGATTTGTCGAAACCCATTGTTCACCTTATTTGGGTATGAAGCCCACTCCGAGATCATCTCACGAACCTCTTCTGCGCCGGACAGCCCATGGTCTCGCCCTACTCGCGCAGACCGGCGATGAAGTTGCCGCCGCTCTCCGGACCCATCCCGCCCTGGCCGAAGCTGTCGAGATTCAAGACCCCCCGGCCGCCGCCGAAGAAACCGCTGGCAGGCACGACGACCGCGTCCGAACCCTCGCCGACCCGGGTGTTGCACAGCTGCTCGCCCGTGGGCGACATCTTCACCACATAGACCCGCGGCGCGGTCACCGATCCGAAGTCGTGGGTATAGCGACCGGCGACCAAAGTGTTGCCCGCATCGTCGAGACCGACGGTCGCAAAGTAATAGGGCGCGCCCTCGGTCCAGGGCAGATCGGTCTTCAGCAGCGACCAGGCCAAGACCTTCGACTCGTACATGAACACGGCGCTGTGGTGATACTGGAGCGCCGGTCCGAGCAGGTTGATGGCGATCGCCACACGCGAGCCCGGGCCCGCGCTGAAGTCGGTGATCACCTGCTCCTGGCTGCCCCCAGGGTCGTCCAAAGGCACGCTCGCCCCGAGCACCGCCCCATCGTCAGCGTCGATCTCGAGGATGGTCGCGCTGTGGGTCTCGAAGTCCACCCGGACGATGCCCGCGACCCAGAGGCCGTCGCCGGGCGAGCTCACGGCCACACGCGCGGCCCTGTCCAGGGACCAGCCCCCGTTCATCTCGCCGGAGAAGCTGGAGCTCCAGACCACCGCACCGTCGGCGAAGGCCCGGCGCTCGAACAGGATGTCGTCGTCGTTGTCGGCGACCTCCGTGGTCCGCGTGTAGACGACGTCGCCCGAGGCCAGGACCGCGAGGTCCTCGGGCAGGAACTGGGGGTCGTCGAGGGGCAGGGTCACCCGCCAGACTTCGCTGAGGTCGGCGCCCGAGTAGCGCGCCAGCCAGGCCGTGTCCTCGATCCCCGCGGACCGGCCCAGGGCCATGATGTCGCCTGCGTCGGTGATCGCCGTGGCCTGGATGTGGTGGGTGGCGTCGCCGGGCCCGAGCACTTCGCTGTCCAAGGTCTGCTCGATCCCCCCCTCATTGGCCCGGACGTAGCGCAGCCGGACCTGGCCGGAGACCTCGAGCTCCCCCGCGAGCGCGAGCTTGGCCCCGGGGAGCCCCCGCAGGTCTTGGACGGCGAACCACCCCTCGTCGACAGTCATGTCGAGGGTGAAGTCGACGCCACAGGCCGAGACACAGGTGTTGGAGCAGCCGTCGTCGTCGACCGTGTTGCCGTCGTCGCACTCTTCGAGCGGCCCGACCTCCCCGTCCCCACACAGACTGGGCGGCGCGTCGGTCTCGGTGTCTCCCGTATCGACCGTATCTCCCGTATCGAGATCGGTGTCCGTCTCGGCGCTCGTGTCTTGGTCCGCGCTCTCGCCGAGGGTCTCCGTCTCGCCCGACCCGCTGGACTCACCCGTGCTCGAGCTCGGTCCGGCGTCGTCGACTTGGGTCCTGTCGTCCGCGCAACCCAAGCCGAGGATCCCCAGCGCGAGCAGACAGGGCGTCGACACAAGGAGCGTCGAAAAGGTCGGGGCAGGGCGATCTGTAGGGCAAGTTGGGAATCTCATCACGAAGAACCGCCAGTCTACAGCGCCGCGGCGCCCTTGAGACGGCAGCCCCCCCTTCTCTCGAATCTTTGTCTCGAGTTCTGTGTCGAGTTCTGGGTCGGCTCGCCACGGACTGCTGGGTAAAAATCAATCTCGAAACCCGCAGCCCCCACCACCGTCGACCTCGGGCAGCCCATAGGGGGGCGGCGCGACGACCACCCGGGCCGGGTCTTCAACCGCCCCTCGCTCGCAGCGGACCCGTCGAAATACGGTCGGGACGTCCGTCCACTCGGGCGCGTCGGCATTGAGCACCGACTGAAATTCCATACGCTCGACGTCGACCCGGCCAGAGAAACGATCGAGCAGGTAGCCGCTGGTGAACCGCTCGCAGGTCTCCCCGTCCCGCCAGCTGGTCGCTTCGAAGCTCAAACGGGTGCCCTCGGCGTGGCCCTTCGCGATCTCGTTTACGGCCCGGCGCTGCCCTGGAGCATCGCAGGCGGGCGGCTCGGCGAGGTCGGAGCCCCCGTTCCAAAATTCGGCGCGAATCTCCCCGATCAGGGCCCGCCCGCTCGGGTCGTCCGGATCCCGGTGGATCTCGAGCTCGAAGCGATACCACTCCATGACCTGTCCATAGTGGGTGTGCGCCTGCCAGACCCCCACGATTGGATCGTCACCGCAGGCCGCGGGCGGGGGCAGGCGCGCGCGCTGGTCTTCGATGGTCGCGGGCGCCCGTGCCGGTCCGAGCATGACGGCGAGACCGATGGCCAGGGCGGAGCCCGAGGCCAATACACGGTCGCCACGCGAGAGCACGTCATCAACTATGCCACGGCGTCGCTGCCCCCCTCCATACGAGCGGGCAGCGGCGCCGGGTTGACCCTGGGCATGCCTTCGTCCACATACAGACATGGCTCGCTCTCGACCCTCTCGCCTCGGGACCTTGTTGACCGCGGGTAGGATCGCCGGTCGACGGCTCTTTCGCCGGGCTGCTGACAGCCGCGACGCGGCCCTGGGCGAGCGCCTGAGCAGGGATCTGGACTCGATGAAGGGGCTGGCCATGAAGATCGGCCAGATCACCTCGTACATGGGTGTCCCCCTCCCCGAGGAGGTCGAGCGCTCGCTCGCGCGGCTCCAGACCGGGGTCGTCGGCATGGATCCCGAGGCGGTCGAGGCCGCCCTGGTCGCGGCCTTTGGGGAGGGCTCGGCGACCCTCTTCGAGCGCTTCGACATCACCCCCATCGCCGCGGCCTCGATCGGCCAGGTCCACCGCGCCCGCTTCGAGGGCCGAGAGGTCGCCGTCAAGATCCGCTACCCGGACGTAGCCGCCGGCTTCGAGGCCGACATCGGCATGCTCAATCGGATCGCGGGGATGGCCTCCCTGGCCAGCGCGGTCGACGGTCGGGCGGTCGTCAAGGAGCTCGCCGCCCGCCTGCAAGAGGAGTGCGACTACCTGCGCGAGGCCGAGCGCCAAGCTCAGTTCGCGCGGGCGTTCGCCGATGACCCGGAGGTCGAGGTCCCCGAGGTCGTCTCGGCGCGCTCCAGCGACGCCGTGCTGACCACCGGCTGGGCCGGGGACACCCGCTCCTTCGCGGCCCTGTGCGCAGACGCAGGGGCCGAGGACAGGCGCCGCGTCGCCCTGACCATGACCCGCTTCGCCTACCGCTCACTGCTGACCATCGGCACGATCCAGGCGGACCCCCACCCCGGCAATTTCCTGTTCAAGGACGGGGTCGTCGTGTTCCTGGACTTCGGCTGCGTGCGCGTGCTCGGCCCCGATCTGAGCGCAGCTGTGCGCGCCCAGATTGAAGCCGTGCGGGATGACGACCGCCCGGCCTTTCGGCGCTCTTGCGAGGACCTCGAGATCGTCGGCGACCCCCGGCGCTTCGACTACGACCACCACTTTTTGGTCATGGAGCACCTCTACCGGCCGTTCACGCGGCCCACCTTCCGCATCGACGCGGCCTACGTCCAAGAGGGCATGGCCTTCAACGGACCGAGCAACCCCAACGCCCGAACCATGACCATCCCCTCGGCCTATGTCTGGGTCATGCGTCTCCAGTGGGGCCTGTCCTCGGTGCTCGCCAAGCTCGATGTCGAGGTCGACTATGGGAGCACGCTCGCAAAGATTCTGGCGATGGAGCGCGCGCCTCTGGCTCCCCTCTCGGGCGCTGAAACGACCTGAGCCGGCCCGTTTCAGCCTGAAGCAGGGCCCCTACCCGACCCCTCGCTCCTCGGCGGGGCTGGCAGCGACCGGCATGAATTCACGGAATTTAATGCGATGGCCGTTCCGTTCGACATACCAGAGTGCGAGTTCCCCGCTTGACCTTTAGAAGGCCGCGTGGGTAACTGGATTCTCCCCGCGAGGCCCCATGAAGCTCAAGAGCGCCCACGAAATCGCCTCCCACGAGCTCGCTCGAATCGAGGCGCCCCTGTTCGCGCGCAGCCGGGTCGAGCGAGACTTCGACGATCTGTGCACCTTCGACCTGCGCAGCCTCGAGGCGGCTGTGGGTGATGACTCCCTCACCCCCTTCGAGCCCCGCCACAGCGCCCGCGCGCTCGAGCGTGTGCAGGACATGCTCGAGGCCTGCGAGCTGTTTCTCTTGGTCGATGCCCCCTTCGCGCCCTTGTTCGAGTGGCGGGGCGACAGCGACCCCAGAGGCGGTCGCTGGGAGATCCGGGCCGCGCTCTCGACCCGCCAACAGTGGGGGGCGGAGGTCGGCTTGAGCCGTGCCCTCGCCCAATTCGCTCCTTCAGTTTCCAAGGAGGGCGAGGGTGATAGCGATGAGGACGAGAGCGAGGGCGAGGACGTCTGTGAGCCCGAACCCGAACCCACGCCCGAGCCCGGCCGACTCACCGTAAGGGTCGCCGACGCCGACGGCAAGGGCATCGAGGGCGCCGACGTATCCCTCGACGGCACGAACAAAGGCAAGACCGACCCCCGCGGCAACATCGACCTGGGCGAGATGCCCGACGGGCCCTACGAGGTCACGGCCAGCAAGAAGGCCTTCGCCACCGTCACCGTCACCGCCCAAGTCTCGGCGGCGACCACCACCTTGGCCCAGGTCTCGCTCGGCGCCTGCCAGATCACCAAGGTCGAGCCCACCGCCGGAACCAAGAGCGCGCCCACCAAGTGGATGGTCAACCTGAACGCGAGCGCCCCGGACAAATACGGCCGCGAGATCGAGGTCGCCGCCCACATCACCCCGGCCCAGGCCGGCGTGACCATCAAGTTCGAGATCGAGGAGGACGCGGGCAACTACGACAAGACCAAGCTCTCGTCTGGAGATCGGGGCTCGGTGGTGACCGCCTCCGCCGACACGGACAGCGCGGGGATCGCCAAGTCCAAGCTGAAGCTCTCGCTCGCGGGCCTCGACAAGTTCCGCGTGGTCGCCAATATCGACGGCTTCACGGACAAGAGAGAGTCGGGCTGGCACCAGGTCTGGCGCAAGCTCTACTACCAACAGACCCGGATGAAGACGACCTACTCCTTCCCCTTCACCAACGTGGAGGGGGAGTACGCCAAGTTCGGGCTCGAGCTGGCGTCGAGCGGCGCGGTCGTCGAGGGCACCCACAGACAGAACCTCGAGACCAAGGATCTCAAGGCCTACGCGACCACTTGGCACAAGACCCGCAAGCCCCCCTTCGAGGCCCACATCCTGCTCATCGACCGGCAGTGTGACTCCAAGCTCGAGGCCCTGGCGGCCGACCAGACAGTGGTCTCCAAGCAGTACACCTTCACCACGACCGTGTGGCCATTCAGCGACTGGAAGGTCGAGGCCAAGTGGCGCAAGAAGGGCACCACACTCTGGGCCGACATCCCCGCGGTCACCAAGGCCGGCAGCAAGGTCACCGTGGACCTCAGCACGACGGGTGTCGACCCGACCGCCGACACGGTCGAGATCGACCTCGAGGTCAAGCTGCTCAAGGGTGAATACACGGGCGACGCGACCTACAAGCCCCACATGTTCATCGCCACCGGCACGCCGCGCTCGGCCGCCAGCAAGAGCAAGACCGTCAACCACGAGATCGGACACGGCATCGGTATGGTCCCGACCTCGGGACACGACAAGCAATACGCCAACGCCAACGGCGGCTTGGGCAGCCACTGTCGCAGCGGGGCGACCCCCGACAAAAAATCGCTCGCCCAAGGCGGGACCTTCACGGGTGAGTTCGAGACCGGCACCTGCGTCATGTTTGCGTCCAGCAGCAGCCACTACAGCTTCTGCTCGGTCTGCAAGCCCCACGTGTCGACGGCCAAGGTCGCCGAGGCCGACATGAAGGCCCGCAAGTGGGGCTGAGGCTTCCCCCTCTCGCCCTGGCGATCGCCCTCGCTACTACCCTCGCTCTGGGGGGAGGGACCGCCTGTTCCCGCCACGCCGGGGACGAACCCCACGCCAGCAACACCCTAGAAACCCGGTCCAGCGACGCCCCGGCGACCACCTCAGCGACCACCACCGCAACCCCCTCGGACCCACCCGAGCACAGCGCCAAACCCATGGACGATTCAACCTTCTTTTCGGTGCCGCTCAACGACTATGGACGCTCGGCCTGCAGTCCCACCTTCGACGACCGATCGCAGGTCGGCCTGCGGATCGCCGCGCCCTCGACCATCGATCTCGCCACCCACGAGGTCTTCCCCCTGTGCGGCACCCTGCGCCTGCAAGCTCGTTTTATCGCGGGTCTGGGCCACGACCCCATCGAGGTGCTCACCGTGGTCGTGGTCAACAAGAGCGAGAATCTGAGCCTGAGCTTCAACCTGCGCCCCGACAAGGAGCCAATCGAGTCGCCCGAACTGTCCGAACAGCCCGGGTCATCCGAGTCGCCCGACCTGAGTGACTTCGACGAGAGCGACATCCGCGAGAACTACCTCAACGTCGACCTCCATGATTTCAGCCCCGAGCTCGAGGCCCTCGGGGTGGGCGAGTACACCGTCTACGTGACGCTCACCGATCTCCAGTCCAACACGGTCGAGATCGAGGTCGTCGACTCGCGCGAGGCCAAGCCGTGAGCGCCCTCGATGCGAGCGCCTTCGCGTCCAGCCCACGCTCCCCGAGTCTCGATATGGGCGAATCGGGCGAAGCGGGCAACGCCATCCAGATCACCGCCGCCCTCGAACAGCCCGACATGGATACCGACGCCGACACGCCGGGGGATCCACGCTGGGTGCTGCGGGCGACCTACCGCCTGCCCGCGGCCCCGCTGATCCACCAGACCAGCGCCCTGAGCACCCTGGTACTCGTGGCCGTCGATCGACGGACCTTCACCCCTCGACTGCGCACTCTCTCGGCCACCCAGCTCGAGCGCGCGCCGGCGGACCTCGATCCACGGACCGGTGTCCGGATGGGGCAGGTGATCCTCGAGTTCGACCGCGACCTCGACCTGCCGGCGACCCTGGGCCGGGTCTCGTTGATCGCCTCGATGCAGAGCTGGACTTCGGCGGTCCTCGAGCTCGACCTCGACCTCGGCACAGCTGTGTCCCGAGAGTCCTGAACCGGCCGGCGCGGCGAACTGGCGCGAGCCCGGGGCGCGCGTAGACTCGGGCCCCGTGTCCACCCCGCGCCCCGATCTCATGGGGGACCTGCTGTTCATCCTCGAGATGACCGAGCTGTCCCGCCGCGTGCCCCCCACCACCTTCGCCCGCTGGGCCATCGACTGTGCCCGGCGGGCCGTGGGTGTCGATCTCCGGGCCTTGGATGCCCACGTTATCCCCCTGCGCGAGGGCCTCGATTGGGCCCGGACTCGCCTGCGTCGGGGGCCCGGTTCGACGGGGGCCAGCTCGAGTTCCCAGGAGGCCGCCGTCGTCCAGGGCTGCCGGAGGACCCTCGAGAGCGCGCTCTCGACCACGCTCGAAGCCTCCCGGCGGCGCCGGGACGTCGACCGGATCACCCGGGCCCTCGCCGCCGTCGAGGCCACCCGCTGCGCCATGCGCTGCGCCGAGGGCGGGCTCGAGCACGAGGCCGCAGCCCGCTCTGCCCAGGCTGCATTTTTGGAGCCCGACACCGAGGCCCGGGCCCAGGCCAGCCGGCTCCTGCTCCGCGCCGAGCTCCTGCCCAGCGGCGCCGAGATCCTCGTGCGCTTGGACTACGCCGAGGCCCGGGGCAAGCTCCCCCGTGACCCGGACGCTCGCCAGTGGATCGAGGACCACCGGCACACGCTCATGCTCGAAGACCCGAGCCGGAGCCTGGCCTTTGTGCTCCGGGATCCCAAGCTCGTGTTCCTCGCCGAACTGGAGCGGATCAGCTGTCCGCCCTGAAACCGATCGCCGCGCCAGGCGTAGACCCTCCGCCAATGGACCGACACATGCGCCACCTCGATGTTCTCTCCCGCCCCCTGTCTTCTCGCACTTCGATGACCGGCGCCCTGCTCATCGGCTGTCTCGCCGTCGCCACCGGGTGCAGCGACGCAGACTCGGCGGACAGCGAGGCCGCGACCACGACCGAGGACGAGCTCGGCGAGGGGGAGAGCGGGGCCGAGACCAGCGGGGACACGGGCGGAGACACAGCCGGTGAAACAACCGGCGAGACCGTCGACGACTCCGCAGAGACCACCACCGACTCGGCCGGCGAGGCCGAGACCAGCGACTCGAGCGAGGATACTTCAGACGACTCGAGTGACAGCGCGGGCGACTGCGTCGAACAGGCCCTTCTCGACACGACTCTGGTCACAGACGACGCCGTCGCGCTGATCGCCGACACCTACATGCTCGGCCAAGTCGGCGCGCCCGCGGTCGTGCTCCTGCACATGATCCCGCCCAACAACAGCAAAGCGAACTTCCCGGGCAGCTTCGTGGAACTGCTGACCGCGCGCGGCTTCAACGTCGTCAACGTCAACCGGCGGGGCGCGCCCGGGTCCGAGGGCGTGGCCACCGAGGCCTACATCGGCCCAAATGGAAAGTGGGATGTGAAGGCGGCCTACGACTATCTCACCGACCACCCCTGTCAGGTCCCGGCCGGGCAGATCGTGGTCATCGGCGCCTCCAACGGAACGACCTCGGCGCTCGACTTCTCCCTCTACGCCGCGGGCGAGGACAGCGTCGAACAACCGAGGGGCCTGGTGTTCCTCAGCGCGGGCGGCTACACGGGGGGAAACCAGGGTGGACTCCAGACCAATATGGCCGCCCTCGGCCACCCGATCTTGTTCAACTATCCGAGCGCTGAGACCGCCTACAACGAGGCTGTGAGCGGCTGGGCACCGGCCGCCTGGAACTTCCAAGAGTACGCTCCCGGAGCCCACGGTACGGGCATGTTCGGCTCCAACCCCGAGTCGGCGAGCGCGACCGCCGACTGGGTCGAGGCCCTGTTCGAGTAGGCCCCACCCCACCAGGACGAGCGATCGAAGTCGGGCGTCCACGTGTCCGCTTTCGCCCAGAAATTGGTGTTTCGCCTGCGCCGTGCCACCAACCGGGACATGTGGTCCTCCCTCGACGAACGACGCAACACCCGCAGCACGCTCACCCGGACGGCCCTGGTTCACTTCCTGGCGACGCTCCGGCGCCGGGTCGACGCCGAGTACATCGTGCTCTCGACCCTCGATGGCCTGGCCCTGGCTTGGGCGGGTGACACGGCCGAGTGCACCAAGATCGCGGCGGCGGTCCCGACCCCCGACCTCCTCCCCGAGGTCGACTTCGAGGGGGTCGTGGTCCACCACTTCGAGCTCGCGGGCACCCCCGTGTTGCTCTCCCTGCGCGGGGTCACCCTCGACAGCGCCGAGATCGAGCGCTGCCTCGGATCGCTGCGCCGGATCTGGTCGACGACCGCCGGCAACGGCTTGGGGATGAGTCGACCCGAGCCCGGCCTGCAGTCGCACGCGGCGGTCTGAGCGAACCCTCGGGTTCGGCTCGGGTTCGGCTCGGGTTCGGCTCGGGTTCGGGCGCCACCGACAGCCTGTGAGAGCCCGCTGCAGTGAGGCTCTGCACCGACAGTCGGGAGCCGCGAAGCTGCGAACCACAGGACGCCCGAATCCCGACCGTATCAGTGGACACGGGCCAATTCGTGGTATCCAGCACCCAGCAGCCCCGTGAACTCGACCCTCGTCCTCGTCGTCGCGCTGATCGTCTTCGCCTTTGTCGTCAGCCGACTCCTGCACCGCTACGCTGAGCGCGTAGCGATGGTCTCGGGTATCGAATACGTGGTCGTCGGCGTGCTGATCGGGCCGCTGGCTCCCCACGGCCTGACCTCCGCCGAGACCCTCGAGTCGGTCGATCTGCTGATCACCCTGCTCCTGGGCTTGCTCGGATTCATGGTCGGGCTTCACGCCCGCGAGGCCCTGCGCCGCTTCGAACAATTCTTGGCCGGGGCCCTGTCCGCGCTGGCGGTCTGCGCCGTGGTCACCGTGGCCTGCCTGGGCCTGGTCCAGTGGCTGGTCCCGGCCTACCTGGCGGATCCGAGCCCGGTGATCGTGATCCCCGTGTTCGCGGACGAGACCCACCTCTATCAGCTGTGGGCGGCCGACGAGGCCCTGTGGATGGCCCTGACCCTGGGTGCGGCGGCGGCCGTCGCCTCGTCCACGGCGATCGCGGCCGCCGCCAACCGCTGGCAGGCCGAGGGCCCCCCGGTGGTCCTGCTCAAAGACCTGGCCGCGGCCGGGCAGGTCCTCGCCGTGTTCGTGTTCGGGCTGGCGCTCGCGGGCGACCGAGCGGTCGAGGCCGCCGACGGCTACGGTCTGAGCCTGGTCGAGTGGGCCCTGGTGATCTCGGTGGCGGGGGCGGTCACCGGGCTCTTGTTCACGATCTTCATCGGCGGGGCCGAGGACGATCTGCGCCTCTATGTAGCGACCATCGGCGTGGTGATCTTCGCCACCGGAATCGGTGACGCGCTCGGGGTCTCGCCCCTGTTCGTCAACTTGGTAACCGGGCTCACGGTCGCATCGACCTCGGCCCACAGCGCACGCCTGCGCAAGAACCTCGACCAGCTCAAACACCCGACGACGATCTTGCTGCTCGTGTTCGCGGGCATGAGCTGGACCCCGGTCTCGGGCTGGCTGTGGTCGATCCCGGTGGTCTACCTCCTGCTCCGCCTGGGCACTCGACTGGTCGCTACCCACTGGGCCGTGGCCACGTTCACCAACGGGGTCGAGTTTCGGCGCGTGGGCGGCGGGCTCCTGGGTCAGGGGGCCCTGGCCGCGGCGATCGCCCTGAGCTACGCGAAAGACCACCCCCAGACCGGCGGCCTGGTGCTCAGCGCCGTGCTCGTGCCCATGCTGGTCTCGGACCTATTCGCGGTTCGTACGCTGCGGCGGGTGCTGGCCAACGCGGGAGCGATCCGACCCCGGGCCGAGCTCGCGGCGCCACTCGAGGAAGCGGCCGATCCCGATCGAGACCCGGACCGAGACCCGGATCCAAACCCGGACCAAGACCCGGATCCAAACCCGGACCAAGACCCAGACCCAGACCAGGCTGAGGCCGTGCCCAGCCCCACCGAGACCGGCGACGAGGACCAACAGGCATGAGGATCGTGATCATCGGGGCCGGCGAGGTCGGCTGTCACCTCGCCCGCTCGCTCCAAGACGAGGCCGAGCTGATTCTCATCGACGTCGACGCCAAGGCCCTGGCGAGCGCCGAGGAGGGCCTCGACGCCCTGACCCTGGTCGGTGACGGCACCCACCGCTCGACCCTGATCCGGGCCGAGATCGAGCGCGCCGACCTGCTCGTCGCCGTGACCCGCAACGACGCGGTCAACCTCGTCGCCGCGGCCATGGCCCGGCGCATGGGCGCGAGCCAGACCGTCGCCCGAGTCGACGACCCGGCGTTCTACGACACCGACGCCGGGTTCGAGCGCGGCGCCCTCGACATCGACGCGGTCCTGTGTGCGAGCCGCCTGGTCGGGGTCGAGCTGCTCCGCCGGCTCTCGGAGGTCCGGGCCCGCCAGGTCGTGGCCTGTGCCGCGGGAGTGCTGCACGTCGCCAGCCACGTCCTGCGCGAAGACTCCCCCCTGGTCACCCGTGGCCGGGCACGCGGAACCTCGTGGCCGGCCCTCGTCCGCGCCGTGGTCCGCTCGGGCCAGCTGCGCCCGGTCCACGAGGTCGAGCACGCCGAGCTCGGCGACATCGTGCTGCTCGCCGGCGCGCCCCTGGGTGTGCTCGAGGCCCTGCACAGCCTGACGCCGGCCTCGGGCACGGTCCGCACCACGATCGTCGGTGGCGGCGACGTCGGTGTGCAGCTCGCCCGCCTGCTGGGACCGCTGGGCCTCCTCGACCGCCTCGTCGAGCGGGAGCGACAGCGCTGCTGGACCCTGGCCGAGCAGCTCGACAAGGTCCAGGTCCTCCACGGTGACGGCACCAACCTCGCGTTTTTGCGCGAGGAACACATCGGCCGAGCCGACGCCCTCCTGGCCGTCACCGGCTCGGACGAGGCCAACCTGATGACCTCCCTGCTGGCCCGCGAGCTCGGTGTGGACCAGGTCTTCGCCCTCGTCCACCGGCCCGGCTACGCCGGCGTCTACTCGCACCTCGGCGTCTCGGGCACCGTCAGCCCCCACGAGACCATCGCCCAGGTGATCCACTGGCTCCTCCGTGGCCAGAGCACCCAGATCGTCGGCCACTGGCCGCTCGATTCCCTGGCCGTCGAGGTCGTCGAGATCGGCCTAGGCGAGACCGAGACCAAGCTCGCCGAGGTCCCCCTCCCGCCCGGCACCATCCCGCTCATGATCGCGGGTGAGACCCTGCGGACCCCGGGCCCACGTGAGATCCTGCGGGAAGACGACCACCTGATCGTCGCCCTGCCCAGCGGTCGCCTGCCCCTGCTAGAGAAGGCCCTGCGCCGCCGGGCTCGGGAACAACAAAGCGGAAAGCGCTCGGCATGAACCCGCGCGCAGTCTGCCGCATGGCCGCGCCCCTGCTGGCCCTGGTCGCCCTGACCATGCTGGCGCCCATGGCCCTGGCGATCATCGATACCCAGCTGCGCAGCGCCCTGGCCTACGGGGGCTCGACCCTCGGCGGCCTGGCGACCGCCGGGCTGCTGCGCTGGATCGGCCGGGAGATCGAAGAGGACGAGCTGCACCGCAAAGACGCGATCGGCGTGGTCGCGCTGATCTGGTGTGTGATGGGCGTGTTCGGGGGGCTCCCCTTCATGATCGAGGGCGCGCTCCTCGATCCGGCCGCGGCCCTGTTCGAGGCGGTCTCGGGGTTCACGACCACCGGCGCCACGGTCGTCGGCGACATCGAGGGCCTGAGCCGGGCGAGCAATTTTTGGCGCTGCGAGATGCACTGGATCGGCGGCATGGGTATCGTGGTCCTGTTCGTCGCCGTGTTTCCCCAGCTCGGGGTCGGTGCCAAGCAGCTGTTCCGCAACGAGGTCGCGGGCCCGACCACCGAGGGCATGCGCCCGCGCATCCGCCAGACCGCCAAGGCCCTGTGGTGGATCTACACCGGGCTCACGGTGCTCTGCGCCCTGCTCATGATCGCCTTCGGCATGCCGGTGTTCGACGCCGTGTGCCACGCCATGTCGACCCTGGGCACGGGCGGCTACTCCCCCAAGGCCGCGAGCATCGGCGCCTACCACAGCCCGGCCCTCGACTGGATCACGGCCCTGTTCATGCTCTTGGCCGGGGCCAACTTCGGGCTCTACTACGCCGCCGCGCGCGGGCGCTGGCGGGCCCTGTTTGAGGACCCGGAGCTGCGCCTCTACCTGGCCGTGAACCTCGGCGTGACTCTGGTGATCGCCTGGTCGATCTGGGCTCGGCACCCCTCCATCGGCGAGTCCCTGCGCTACGCGAGCTTCCAGACCATCGCGGTGACGACGACCACCGGGTTCATGACCGAGGACTTCGACACCTACCCGGACGTCGCGCGCTACCTCCTGTTCCTGTGCATGTTCATGGGCGGCTGCGCAGGCTCGACCGCCGGCGGCATCAAGGTCTCCCGGGTCCTGCTGCTGTTCAAAGTCGCCGCCCGAGAGGTCCGCTCCCTGGCCGCGCCCAACGTCGTCGCGACCATCAAGCTCGGCCGGGCCGCGATCCCGCCGGTGGTGACCTCCGCGGTGCTCGTGTTCCTCGCCACCTACATGCTGTTGTTCGCGGCGACCTCCCTGCTCTTGGTGGCCCTGCGCCTCGACCTCATGTCGGCGATGAGCGCCACGGTCGCCTGCCTGTCCAGCGTCGGCCCGGGCCTCGACGCGGTCGGCCCGAGCCAAAACTTCGGCGCGGTCCCGGCCGTGGGCAAGCTCGCCCTGTGCGGGTGCATGATCGCCGGCCGACTCGAGATCTTCGTGCTCCTGTCCATCTTCACCAAGGAGATGTGGCGGCGGTGAAGCGCCTGTTCGTGATCTTCGGCCTCCTGGCCATGATGCTCGGTCTGCGCTTTTTGCAGGCCGACACCAGCGGTGGGCCCGACCCCCTGACCCTCGCGGCCATCGGTTTCGTGATCTTGGCGGCCTTCGCCATCGCCGAGCTCCTGGCCCGGGTCGGCCTGCCCAAGGTCACCGGCTACATCATCTCGGGCTTGGTGCTCGGCCCGGCGGTCAGCAACGTGCTCTCGACCGAGGTCGTCATCGAGATGAGCATGTTCAAGACCTTGGCGGTCGGGCTGATCGCGCTCACGGCCGGCCTGGAGCTCGAGCTTCAGGCCATGCGTCGGATCGCCAAGACCTTGCTGGCCACCGTGGGCAGCAAGATCTTCATCGCCGCGCCCCTGGTCGGTGCGACCCTGATCGCCGCCGAGCTCAGCTTCCACCCCCTGGGCACCGACGGGGTCGGCGTCGCCGTGGGCCTCGGGCTCGTGTTTGGTGCCCTGTCTCTGGGCACCTCCCCCGCCATCGCCCTGGCCATCATCAGCGAGACGGGGGCCAAAGGTCGCCTGTCCGAGATCGTCCTCGGCGCGGCCGTGCTCAAGGATCTGGTCGTGGTCGTGGCCCTCGCGGTCGCCATCGCCGTCGCCCGCTCGACCATCGGCGGCGGGGGCATCGACAGCCACGCCATCCTCCACGTCGGCAAGGAGATCGGCCTGTCCGTGCTCGCCGGGGCCGCCCTGGGTGCGATCTTGATCGCCTACCTGCGCTGGATCAAGGCCGAGATGCTCCTGTTCGTGGCCGCCATGGTGTTGGTGGGCTCGGAGCTCGCCGCGGCCTGGCACCTCGAGCAGCTGCTCGTGTTCATCGTCGCCGGGTTCGTGGTCCGCAACTTCTCCGACCACGAGCACGACCTCCTTCACCCCTTGGAGATGGTCTCGCTCCCCGTCTTCGTGGTGTTCTTCACCAGCGCGGGCGCCGAGATCGACATCGGGGCGACCATCCGCGTGCTGCCCCTGGCCCTGCTCTTGTTCGCGGTCCGGGCCGGTGGGTTCTGGGTGTCCGCGTGGCTGGGCAACCGGGCAGGCGAGGAGTCGCCCGAGGTCAGCGCCAACGCCTGGTACGCCTACCTCCCCCAAGCCGGTGTGACCCTGGGCCTGGTCGGCATCGCCGCCGACCAACTCGGTGCGATCGCCGGGCCGATCCGGACCCTGGGCATGGCCGTGGTCACCCTCAACCTGTTCGCCGGGCCGATCGCCCTGCGCACGGCACTGGGTCGGGCGGGCGAGCTTCCCGACGAGGGTGAGGGCGATTCAAAATCAGAGAAATCAGGAAAATCAGGAAAATCAGGAAAATCAGATCAGGGGGAGGCCGAAGACAGCGCCAGCCCACCCGCCGAGATCGTCCTCGATCCCCTCGACCCGCGGCTCACCGCTTTGGTCAAGGCCGCCGCCCGAGAGCTCGCCCGGACCCTCGAGAGCCACGTCCGCCCGCTGGTCACACCCTGGGTCACCCTCCGCCGCCGGGCCTTCGCCAACCTCGACGCGAGCTCGAGCACGGCCATCGTGGTCATGGCCGAGTCGCCCCCCCGCAGCGACGCGACCAGCTTCGCCGATAGCCTGGCCGTGTCCTTCGAGGCCTGCGCCAACCACCTCAGGCGGGTCGACAGCCGCGACATGATCGCCATCGAGGACCGGTGGCTGGCCCCCGCGCCCGGCGAGAGTGGAGCCACCAAGGTCCGCCGCGTGGTCCGCAAGTTCGCCGTCACCATGGGCAGCAAGCGAGCCGCCCGCCGCGACCTGCCCCTGCGCCTGATCACCCGCGAGGCCTTCGAGCCCCGGGTGGCCACCGCCATGCTCGAGGTGTTCCGGGCCAGCTGCCGCACCGACGCGCGCCTGGCCGAGCTCCTGCGTCGACGGCTCGGGGGCTCGGTCGCCGCCGAGGACCTGCCCGATGCGCTCACGGCCGTGCTCGACGACTTCGAGACCACCATCAAGTCGATCTTGGCGAGCACCATGACCTCGGGCTCGCGGCGCATGCACCAGCTGCTCGCGCGCATCGACTCGCCGGCCATGCCCACCAACCAGCTCGACTTCAGCGAGGCGGCGGCGGGCATCGAGCGCGAGCTCGCGGCGCTCTTGGAGGAGGCCGCCGACTGGCCGGCCGTGCTCGATCCCTGCTGGCAGACCGTGGCCGTCACCGCCCGGGTCCGCAGCCTCGACACACGCCTGGCCGAGGGCCGCAAGCTGGGCGACTTCATCGATCGGGCCCGGGACGCCATCGACGAGGAGCTCGGCCATTTCGAGCGCCGCCTCGAGGAACTGCGCGCGAGCATCGACGCCGAGGCCCCCGGGCGGGTGCTCGACGAGGACACCCTGGGCACGCTCTTGACCCGCTCGCGGGGGCTCATGCCCAAGCCCGCCAGCAAGCGCCTGCGGACCGTCGAGCACAAGCTGCGCCGGGACAGCGCCAGCCGCCAGATCCGTCAGGCCCTGCGCCAGGCCTTCTCGCGCGAGACCGGCCCCAAACTCCTGGCCGCCTCCGAGCTCGTCGCCCACGCCGAGATCCCCGCCAGCGTGCGCCCGCGCGAGGTCGACATCCGCGAGCTCGTCGACGGCGAGGTCGCCGGACGCCTGCTCCCGCACACGGAGCTCGTGACCCAGTCGGCCGTCAAGCGGGTCAACGAGACCCAGCAGGCCACCCAGGGCATGGTCGGCGACGTCGGCCGGCTCCTGGCCCTGTACCGAGACCACCAAGAGGAAGATCCAGCCGCAAAACTCGCCAACCTCGACGCCGGGCTCGAGCGGGTCTCGACCCGTCTCAAGGACCTGCGCGCCGGAGACACGGCCGCGCTCGAAGAATTTGCCCGCGCCATCGAGGCCGAGTTCGACGACCTCGACGCCCGCCTCAGCGACGCCCTCGACGAGGCCACCGGGGCCAGCGATGCCGCCCACTGGGTCTCTCGGCGCACCGACCTCGCCCGCCGCCAGGTCGGCCGCTCCCTGCTCGAGGCCCGGGAGCGCGCCGCCAAACTCATCGAGCGTCTGCGAGAGCGGGGCGGCACCCTCTTCCAGGCCCTCGCCCGCGACTACAAGCTCCGCGCCGGCCTGACCCTGCCCTCGGCCTCGGCGATCTCGCGCATGCTCGCCCAGCAGGCCGAGCTCCCGCTCCCGCGTGAATATCGGATGCTCTTCGACGAGCAGCCGGTCCGTGACCCACGCTTCTTCGTGGTCAACCGCGAGCCCCTGCGCCGGGTCACCCGGGCCGAACGCAACTGGGTCCAGGCTCGGGCCAGCGCCCGCGCCAACACCCAGGGGACCCGGCCGCGCCCGGTCGGCAACGCCGTGTTGGTCGTCGGCGGTCCCGGCTCGGGCAAGACCTCCCTGCTCAACGTCGCCGGCCTCAAGCTCAGCACCCGGGAACTCCTGTGGCCGATCACCGAGGCCTCCGGAGACCGCTGCGGGCTGCTCGCGGCCCTCGCCCTCGAGCTGCGCTGCCCCCCCGAAGAGCACGAGATCCTCAAGCGCCTCAACGAGCGCCAGCGGGTCATCGTCATCGACGATCTCGAGCGCTTCCTGCCCTTGGGTGGCGCGGCCCTCGACGAGCTCGAGCGCCTGCTGCGGCTGGTCGCCCGGACCCAGCGAAACAGTTTTTGGCTGATCGCCGTGGGCCGTTCTCTACAGCGCCTGATCGAGCCGATCTCGCCCCTGCGGGTGGGCCTCGCGGAGGTCATCGAGCTCGGGTCGGAGGGCGGCGCCGGCCAGGGGCCCCCGGGCGCGCCCGGGAGTGGGCTCGACGGCGATCCCAGCGACGACCGGGGTGAGTCGGAGATCGCCACCTTGCTGCTCTCGCGCCACCGCATCAGCCACTTTGAGCTCGTCTATCCCAGCTCCATGCTGCGCCGCGTGCTCGCCTCCATCCCCTACATCGAGCGCCGCCCCAAGGAGCGGCCGTTCTTCGCCGCCCTCGAGGAGGTCACCGACGGCAACCTGCGCGCGGCCATGTTCGAGTGGTGCCGGCGCGCGACCGTCCGCGACGAGCAACTCATGCTCGAGCGCACGGTCCGGGGCCGAAGCCTGCCCTTCGCCCGCCAACTCCCGCCTGTGGCCCTCGCCCTGCTCGCCCAGATAGCCACCTTCGGGCCAGCCGCCCGCGCCGACCTGGCCCAAGCCATGAACACGGCGCCCGAGAAGCTCGAGCGCTGGCTCCACTTCCTGACCACGGCCGGCCTGCTGATCATCGATGAGCACGACCGCCACGCCTGCCCCAACCACGTCCGCGACGTGCTCGTCCCCGAGCTCATCGAACTCGCGGTCTTGCCCTCGAAGGCCGCCTGACCATGCTCTGGGCCCTCGACTCTCGGTTCGCCCTCGGCTCCCTGTTCGGCCTCGACCCGGGCTCAGTGGCCGCGGCCCCGGGGGGGCTCGGCCTGCGCCTCGACGCGGAGCTCGGGCAGCTGCTCGAGCTCCGCCCCCTGACCGTGGGGGTCGGCGTCGCCTTCTCCCTCGCGCTGGCCTGGGCCATCGGCTTCCTCGGGCCCCTGGCCGTGCGCACCGCCTGGCGCCTGGGTTTCGACCTCCCCCGCCGACTCGGCCTCGCCGCCAGCTTGGCCCGGCTGCTGGGCCTGGCGATTGCTGTGGCCGGGTGCCTGCGTCCCATCTTCGTCCGGGCCCCGACCATCGGTTTGCTCGCCGTGTTGGTGATCATCCCGGTGCTCGCGCTCGCCGCCCCGATCCAGATCCGCAACCTCAGCGCCGGCCTGTCCCTGATCACCCGCTCGCGCATGCGCGAGGGCGACCTCATCGAGATCGGTGATATCGAGGGCACCCTGCGCGACATCGGACTGTTCCGGGTCACGCTGCGCACCGCCGAGGGTGGCACCACCCACATCCCCGCCTCCGACTTCGAGCGCCTGCCCCTGGTCGTCGGCAGCCGGCGGGCAGCCCTGCCCGTCGAGGCCCGGGCGAACCTCGCTCCCGAGCGCACCGACTTGGCCCTCGCGGCCCTCCGCCGGGCCCTGTGGTTCTCCCCCTTTCGCCGGGCGGGGACCCAGCCGCACCTCCACCACGACCCCGAGACCCACCAGGTCGTCGCCCGCCTCGACACCTGGGCCGGCGCGGCCCCAGCCGAGGTCGAGCTTCACCTGCGCGGCCTGCTGGCGAGCACCCTGGCGGCCATGCCCTGTGTGCCCTCGACCGGCGACACCGAGAACCGGGACCACGCCGCGACTGGCCCATCTATCCCATCTGGCCCGTCTATCCCATCTGGCCCGTCTATTCCATCTGGCCCGTCTATTCCATCTGGCCCGGAGGCCAAGCCATGACCGACCCCACCCGCCGCGCACTGCTCCGGGCCCTCGGCCTCGCCCCGCTCACGCTCGCAGCTTGCAAGATCGAACCGATCCTGGAGCTCGGGTCGTCGCCCGACGAGCTCGACCCCCAGTTTCCACACCCTCCCCCCAAGATCCCAGACCAGCTCGAGGATGCCGAGGCCACACTCCGGGCGCTCGCAGACGAGCTCCTGGCGGTCGAGATCCCGCGTTTCTCCCAGGGCGATCTCCGCGATCGGAGCGTCGATGACACGCTCCCCATCCACCACCTCCGCGATCTCCTGGCGAGCTTCGGCCTCCAGCCCGCCGGCCCCCGCGGTGCCTGGCGCCAGGCCGTCGCCCTCCAGGCCGTCGAGCCCACGGGCGCCCAGGCCCGGGTCGTGCTCCGGGCCGAGGCCATTCATACAGACCTCGAGCTGCGCCACCCACCGAACATCGACGCCGCGAGCACCGACCCTGCCGACACCGGACCGAGCGAAGATCCTGTAGAGCCCGGCCGGGGTGAAGGGCCAACACCCGGTCCATCCGCCCCAGCCAACCCCTCTGCTTCGCTGGATCCAGAGGGCTCCAGCGACCTCGAAGGCCCCCCTGACGGGGCGGCCCCGCCATCCTCGCCATCCTCACCGACGACCGACCCGGGGCTCCCCTCCGTCGAGCCCCTACCTCCCCCCGCGCCCGTGATCGACCTCGCCCGACACGGGGCCTTTCGTCAGCCGGGCTCTCCCAGCGTCGTGCTCGGCCTGCTGACCAGCGCCACCATCGAGGACCACCCGAGCTTCCACACCAGCGTCGTCGGCCGGGTCGTCTGGGTTCGGACACCACCCAAGTTCGACCTCCTCAGCGAAGCGGCCCAGAACCTGATCGAGACGTGGTTCGTCGCGGCCGAGCACGCCAGCGCCATGGGCTGCATCCTGCTCACCAGCGACCCCGGCCCGGGTATAGAGGCCTACCGCCAGCGCTGGGCCAGCGAGCTGCGGCGCAGCGAAGACGCCCCCAGCGAAGCCCTCGAGCTCGTCGGTCTGCTCGACGCCGAGGGCTCGGCCATGGTCGCCGCCGCGCTCGAGGCCGACAGCGCCCAGGTCCTCGACATCGACCTCGCCACCCAGCAGCGCAACATCGTCTCCCACAACCTGCTCGCACGCATGGTCGGGCGCGAGCGGCCCGACGAGGCCGTAGTCCTGACTTGCACCTGGGACCTCCCCAACCCCGCCGATCGCCAACGGGACACACACCGCCTGCTCACCACCTTGGCGACCGTCGCTCAGCTCGCCAGCTGGCAGCGCCGCAGCACCCGATCGTCGCGCTCGCTGCTGGTCGTGTTCACCGTCGACGGCGGCATCGGTGCGGGTCAGCTCGAACATGCCCGCTGGGCCGCGACTCAGGGCGCCCGGCCGACCGCCATCCTGTCCCTCGACCAGCCCTCGCGCCCCGTACCCGACCCCGCCGTGTTGGTCTCGGGGCACCTCGGTGAGGCCTCGGCTGCCGTCGCCCGACGGGTCATCGAGGCCGAGGGCCGGGAGATGCTGCGCAGCGACACCCTGTCCATGCCCCACCTGGGCGCCTACCTCCGCTACCAACACCCGGTGATGACCCTCGGCGAGGCGCCGGCCGAGCTGACCCATGCTCACGCCGCTGTACCCGAACCCGAATCCGAATCCGAATCTGGCGAAGACCCCGAAGCCGGCGGTGCGGAGCCCACCCCCGGGTCCCGGCAAGACGGAGCGCTCAGCGACACCCACCTCGATGGACTCCACGCCGACGTCCGCCTGCTCCGCAACCTGACCCTCGCGCTCGCGGCCCAACCGATCGAAGACTAGCGACTCCATGTCCGACTCCACGTCCGGCTCCACGTTCGGCCCCCGCCCGCCCCGCGTCGCCATCATCACCGGCGCCGCCAATGGAATCGGCCGGGCCACCGCCCTGGCCTTCGCCAGCGTCGGCTACCGGGTCATCGCCTGGGACCTCGCCCAGGCCGAGGGGGAGACCCTGGTCCTCCAGATCACCGGCGCGGGCGGACTCGCCGAGTTCGAGCGTGTCGACGTCTGCGACCGGCCGACGATCCACGCCGCCGTCGAGCGTGTCGTCCAGGCCCACGGCCGCATCGACGTGCTCATCAACAACGCCGGCATCCTCCGGGATGGGCTGCTGGTCAAAGTCGCCAAAGACGGATCCCTCGCGCCCCTCCCCGAGGCCGATTTCGACGCTGTCGTCTCGGTCAACCTCAAGGGCGTGTTCTCCTGCACCCAGGCCGTCACCCCCCACATGATCGCCCGGGGCTACGGCCGCATCCTCAACGCCTCCTCGGTCGTCGGCCTCTATGGCAACTTCGGGCAGACCAGCTACGTCGCTGCCAAGTCCGGTGTCATCGGCATGACCAAAGTCTGGGCCCGCGAGCTCGGCCGTCACGGGATCACCGTCAACGCCATCGCCCCCGGCCTCATCGAGACAGACATGGTCCGCCAATTGCCCCCCAAGGCGCTCGCACAAATGGTCGCCGGCATCCCCGTGGGCCGGTCCGGACAGCCCGAGGACATCGCCCGGGCCTACCTGTTCTTGGCCGACAAGAACGCCGGATTCATCAACGGTGCCGTCCTCAGCGTCGACGGGGGCGCCGTGGTCGGGACCTGAGCGCCGCCCTCGACCGGCGCGAAGCTAGTCGACCTCGTAGGTCACGTGGACGATCGTGATGATGTCCTTTTCCAGCGAGCTCTTGTCGTTGTTGCCCTCCCAAGAGGTCGCCGACGAGTTTGGTGGGTTGATGTTGATCACCCCCATGTGGGTCGCCACCAGGTCCCCACGGCTCGCATCTCCCGCTGCCTCGAGGATCTCGTCGGTGCGCTCCCGGGCATCCCGAGCCGCGGCCGCGAGCATCTCCACCTTGAGGTCATCGAGTCCCGTGTAGTGGTAGCGAGGCTCCGAGGATTCGATCGGGATATTCTGATCGAGCAGCGCCGTGACCTCCCGCGAGACCCGCTCCACGAGCTCCACGTCTTTGCTGGTCACGGTCACCGTCTGGTAGGCCGTGTAGCCACTCAGGCGGCTGTGCGACACGGCCTCGTCGCCGACTTGCTCGTACTCGGTCTCGTAGTACGCGTTGACCGTCGCCGAGGACACACGGATGTCGGCCGGGTCGATGCCCTGCTCCTCCAGATACGCCACCGTCGCCTTCACATCCTGTTGAACTTTTCGGTACGCGTCGGCCCGCCGCGGCGCCGTGTGCCTCAAGCTCGCGTCCCACTCGATCAGATCCGAGACGATGCGCTGGGTCGCCGACCCCGTGACCCGGATGGTGTCGCGCGGGGACTTGACCTTGAACCAAGCCGTCGCCGCGATGCTGGTCGAGAGCACTACGGCTCCCGCGATCATCACCCGGCCGACCACCTGCGGGCTGCCCCAGGTCTGCAGCCAGGTCTGAGCCCAGTGCGGTGAAGTCTGCGCATTTTCACTCATCGTCGCCTCGACGTTCGCCCGATCCGGTCCATTCCAAGTTCGTCCCTATACCGACGACTTTTTTCGAGGACCCGCTCCACACCGGTCCCCGAGGAGTCCGCGGCCCTGGTCGTCCTACTCGTCGGGCCGCGCGGGCGCCCTCGGCTTCAACATCTCGAGCTCCGACTCGAGCGCCCTGCGCTTGCCCTGCATGATCTCGAGGACCTCCTCGATCTCTTCCTTCAGCGCCTCGGGGACCTCGTCCAGAGCCTCGAGTTCGGCCTCTATCGCCCTGAACGCCGGCAGGTGAGTGTCCTCGATCGCCTGGGCCCAGGCTTGGGGGTCGTCCTCCGACAGGGCCTCGTGCGAGTCGAGCATCGCCTGATGGGCCGCGATCGCCCGACCCATGGGCCCGTGTGCGTCGTCGTAGCGGGGCACCAGCGCGATCCCCAGCCCGATCAGGGTCGCCAGGATGCCCGCGACCAGGGTCGTGACCTTGCGTTGGTGGGTCTGCGCCTGCTTGCGCGTCAGCGCCGGCTTCTCGCCCAGGCGCGCCATCCCATAGCCGACGGCGAGACCTGTGAACACCCCGCCCAGGTGCGCCGCGATGTCGATGTTGGGCACAAACAGAGACATGCCCACGTTGATGACCACCAAGATCAAGGTCATGTTGCGGACGCTGCGGACGACCTCCTCGGGGAGCACCGACCGGCGCCGGAAGGTGAAGCCCAAGAACGCGCCCAGCACCCCCAAGAGCGCCCCCGAGGCCCCCACGCCGACCGCGATGGGATGCCAAGCCAGGCTCGCCAGGCTCGCGATCAGCCCGCTCCCGACATAGATCAACGCATAGGCCGGCTTGCCAAAGATCTGCTCCGTCACCCGGCCCACGGCCCACAGCCCATAGGCGTTGAAGGCCAGGTGGATGATCCCCCCATGCAGGAAGGTGCAGGTCAGCAGCCGCCACCACTGACCCTGGGTCGTCTGTCCGGCCACGTTCGCACCCCAGGTGACCAGGTCGCTGGGATCCGGATTTTTGGGGTCGACCCCAAAGCCGACCATCACCAGCCACACCCCGATATTCAGGGCCATGAGCGTATAAGTCACCCACGGCACGGCCGCCTGTCCGCCCTTGCCGGTCTTGCTCGCGGCGGCTCGGGCTCGGGCGTCCGCCTCCTGCCGCGCACGCAATGCCGCCTCACGCGCGACCGCAGCGCGCTTGTCAGCCAGCGATAAGACCTTGGCGCCGTCTTCCTGCTCGGTCACCACTCGACTGTACGGGCGCGACTCCGACTCGGCCAGAGACCCTCGCCACCTGCCCTACCCCGGCCGCTGCTCGAGCCCGCCGCGGGCGGCGATCTCCCCGCGCAGGATCTTCAATTCCGCGATCATCACCTCGCGCACCGCGTCGCTGAGCGCGACCGGATCATAGTCATGGTCGGCCGGGTCGACCGGCTCCAGCACCCGGACGATCGGGTAGATGTAGCGCTCCAGCGGCAGCACCCAGCCTTCGATCGGCAGCGCACTGGCGGGCCCCTCCATCAACACGGGCAACACGGGGACCTTGGAGTCGCAGGCCAATACGAAGGCCCCGCGCTTGAAGGCCCGAATCTCACCGTCCCTCGAACGTGTGCCCTCGGGGAAGATCGCCACCGTGTTGCCGAGGGCGAGCTGGCGGGTGCACTTGTCCATCATCCGCTGGCGGCTGGCCTGGTCGCCGCGCTTGATCCCCACATACCCGGCCATGGCCATCATCCAGCCCAGGAAGGGCACAGCGAAGAGCTCGCGCTTGGCCACCCACCGAAAATCCTTGCGCAGAGAAAACAGGGCCAGGATGTCGCCGGCCGACTGGTGGTTGCAGGCCAACACATAGGCCTGGTCGTCGCGCATGTGGGCGGCCCCCTCGACCTGGATCCGCCACATCGATGCGCGCTGAAGGTGGTTCGCCCAGGTGCAGGCGTACCAGTGGGCGAAGCGACGGCGGCGGTCGAAGGGGGTGATCAGCAGCCAAGGAATGGCCACGGCGAACCAAAACACGGTCAAGCTGGCGACGAGGTAGAACCAAAACCAGGCCGAGAACAGGCGCATGCGCCAGGTGGTCCCGCCCCCTCGCTCCACTCCTGCGCCGTCCATGCCCCTGGCCCGGTCCACGGTCCAGCGCAGCCTAGAACTGGAGGCCCAGGCCGGTCCAGCGCGGCTTCAGTGTCGCGTTGCGCTCGCTGCGGTGGCGCTTTCGCTTGCTGACGTCGATGCCGATCAGGACCACGCCGGCGATCAGGGCGACCCCACCCACGACCAGCGAGATGTAGCCCGGGGTCGCCGTGCTGCGCTGCTCGAAGGGGCGGTCTTCGAGCACGGTCGGCGGGGTCGCCACCAGGCCCGCGCCCAGGCCGATGCCGACGAGTCCGAGCACCCCCGCACCGATGCCGGCGAAACCCAGTGAACCGATCGGCCGATCGTCGAAGCTCACCCCCTCGTCGCCGCCTCCGTCTTCGCCTCCCTCGCCTCCGTCTTCGCCTCCCTCGCCTCCGCTGGCCGTCTCGCTTTGGTTGGCGCGGCACAGCTCGAGCAAGGGCGGGAGCTCCCGCTCGACCCGCTCGATGAGCTCGGTCCGGGTACACAGGGCGCAGGCGGACTGACGCGCGCTGTCGGGCACGATCTCGTCGCCGCGCTCGATCGAGAACCCGACCACGTAGCCCGGATTCTCGGGGTCGGTCGAGCGCTCGACGACGACGACGACGACGGGGTCGTCGGCCGCCGATACGCCGAGAAATCCCGCCTCGATAAACTGGGCCCCGGCGCGCTCCCGGATCTTCTCGGCGATGGTCTTGCCCTGTTCACCCAGGGCGTCGGTGTCGACCCGAAGCCCTGCGCGTGGATCCTCGGCCTCGACCGGCCCGGGCGCCATCCTGAATGCAGGCGAATTGGCGGCGTCGGCCACCCGGGGAACCCAGACACCCGCCACCATCAAACACGAGGTCAGCAAAGCGGCGGCGCGGTGAGTTCGAGGAGTGCGGGCGAGCTGCGACATAAGCCAGTCCCCGACGTAGAGCGGCCGGGCGCTGAGGGTACACCCAAGGCGACCCGCAGACACCTGCTCGAGCGCCGGAGCCAAGCGTCATGCGCACCTGCCGGAGCCCGGAGCGAAGGACCCCAGACGACGCTGCACGGGCCCGCTCGAGCGTGCGGCGGGGCTATCTGGTCCACATCCCGAGGTCGGTCGAGGCGCCCGATTCGGGGCGCTCACGAGCCCGATGTAGATCGACTGCGACCGGGTGCGTCTGCCCTGTTCCCACCTGTTCCCGCCTGTCTACTGTCGCTTCTCGCAGAGCTTGACCCACCCCTTGACCTTCGAGCTGGGGTGGCCCTTGCCCACTTTCGCGCACTCGCTGAAGCGCTCGAGCTCGAGCAGGGCTTCGACCCGCAGCGCGCTGCGATCGTTTCGGCTCTTCCAGCAGGAACGCTGCTTGGTCAGCCGCAGCACTTCAGACCACTTGAAGCTGTTTGCGGACTGCTGGGCCTGCTTTCGGGTCGAGCGGCACAGGGCGGTCTGATGTTTGGCGACCGCCGGTCCCGTATCGTCTCCGGTCTCGGTTCCAGTCTCGGTTCCGAGACCGGTCTCGGAACCGGATTCGCCGTCCCCAGATTCACCCTCCCCAGATTCACCGGCGGTTTCGCCGTCCCCAGCCTCTGCCGCGACATCGGCTCCCGCGTCCGGATCGACCTGTGTGTCCGGCGTGTCCGTATCCGCACTGCCGGCTCGGGCGAGCGTGTCGCTCTCGGTCTCCCCCTCGTCGATATCTTTGTTCTGACCCAGCGCGAACATGATCACCAGCGCCAGCATCAGCGCTCCCCCGGCGACAGCCAAGATCGGGAACAGACGGTTCGGGGCCTCTTCTTCGACGAGCTCCCCGACCGGTGCTTCGACGTCGAGCTCACCCCCGGAGTTGCTGGCCACCTCGGGTCGCGGACGCTCACCCTGGGTCAGAGAGGCCTCGAAGGCGATCGCTCCAGTGCCGGCCTCGGCACCCCGGGGCAGGTTTCGGAGAACATCCTCGAGCCGATCCAAAAAGATCTCGGCGGTCGCCGGGCGGCCCTTGGGATCGAGGGCGATGCAATTGTCGATGAGTTCGACCAAGTCCGGGGGCAAGCCGTCACGCCGCGTGGCGACAGACGGCGCCTCTTCGGTGGTCTTGCAAGCGATGATCTCGAGCACGTTGTTGCCGTGCCAGGGCGGGTCCCCGGTCAGCAGCTCGTAGAACATGACGCCCATAGCGTAGATATCGAAACGCTCGTCGGGGGGCGCCCCCTTGGCCTGCTCGGGAGCCATGTACTCGGGCGTCCCCAGAGCCTGGCCGACGGTGGTCAGACGCTGCTCCCCCTCGTTGCGCTCCGCAGACGAGGAGATACCGAAATCGAGAACCTTGACCAGCTCGCCCTCGTCCCGCCCCCGGTCGGCGAGCATGACGTTGTCGGGCTTGAGGTCGCGGTGGATGATCCCGACCTCGTGCGCGGCCCGGATCGCCCGGCCCGTGTCCCGCATGACATGGCAGGCCCGGGCCACCGGCAGCGGCCCGACGTGCTGCACCTCTTCATAGAGGTTGCGGCCGGTCAGGAACTCCATGACCAGGTAGAGGCGACCATCGGTGAGCTCGCCCGCGTCGAAGACCTCGACGATGTTGGGGTGACCAGCCGCCGACGCGGCCCGGGCCTCGGCCCGAAAGCGCTGGGCGACGGCCTTGGTGGCGCTCCAGTCGTGGGTCAGCACCTTGATCGCTACCGAGCGTCCGACCGTGAGGTGCTCGCCCAGGTACACGTAGCCCATGCCGCCGCGACCCAGACGGGAGAGCACCCGGTAGCGATCGGAGATCAAGGTCCCCGGTTCGATGAGCTCGGCGGCGTCGAGGCCCGGCGAGGGGTGGCCGGCGCGCGCAGACCCGCGCGAGTCGCCGCTCACCGGGGTGGACCCGGAGCCGTCGTTGTTCAGGATCTGCGTACCCATGGCCGCTCGGTGGGCACCCGTCAGCTCGCGCAGCAGATCGGCGCGCGCGGTCGACTCGATCTCCCGTGCGTTGCCGAACAGCTTGCGCATGAACTCGCTGACCTTCTCCTGCCCCATCTCGGGCGCGTGGTCGGCCAGCCACTGGTTGAGGGCGAGCATCATCTCCCTCGCGCTCCCCCAGCGCTCGTCCCGATCGCGGGCGAGGCCCTTCATGACGATGCGGTCGAGATCCGCGTCCACACGTCGGCTGCGGCTGCTGGCCCGGGGAGCCTCGAACTGGGAGACCGTGTCGGTGCTCATGCCCTCGGGCGAGCGCAGCGGTCGACCGGTGAGCAACTCCCACAAGATCACGGCGATCGCGTAGACGTCGGCCCGCCCGTCGAGGGGCTCGTGGCGAGCCTGCTCCGGACTCATGTAGCCGACCTTGCCGAACACCACGCCCGGGAGGGTCAAGCTCGCCTTGAGGCTCGAGGTCGCCAGCCCAAAGTCGGCCAGACGGACCGCCCCTGCCCAATCGATCAATACATTTGAAGGTGAGACATCGCGATGAACCAGACCCAAACCGGGAAAGGTATGCGCGTAGTGCAGACCGCGCAGGACCTCCCGGCAGGTGTGCACCGCCAGTGGCACGGGAAACGCGCGCCCAACTTCGGCACAGCGATCCCAAATGTCTGCCAAGTCACGCCCCTCGATCGCCTCCATGACGATGTAGAGCTGACCGGCGATCTCCCCCGCCGCCCGGACGTCGACCACATTGTTGTGGTGCAGACGGACCACCAGGCGGGCTTCGTCCAGGAAGCGCGTCTTGTAGTCGTGATCGGGCAGATTGGCCCGCAACAGCTTAACAGCGCACATACGCGCCAACGGACCCGTGCCCACGCCGGCCAGATAGACCGTGGCCATACCACCCTCCCCCAGGGCGGCCAGCAACGTGAGATCACCGAGAACCCGTGGCGGATCGAGTCGCTCGAGCGCGCCCATGACCATGGCCGCGAAGCTACCACGCCGGGGTCGATTCCGAGTATTCTTTGGCGGCCTCATGCCCGACTCGCACGAAGCGCGCACGGCTCCGGGGATCCTCTACTACGACCCCAACCCGACCACAGCCAGGCTGGCGACCGCCAGCTTAAGGCTGGCCGGCTATGGGGTCTACAACGCAGCTGGCCAACGGGACGCAGTGTCTCTGTTCAAGGCCCACGGTGGCGGTGGTGACAACAGTGTCGTCGCCCTGCTCTTGGACGCCTCGACCGATCCATCGATCAGCGCCAACGTGTTGCGTGAGTTGGTCCAACTCCCCGGAGCTTCCGATATCCCAGGTGTGCTGATCGTCAGCCGCCGCAACCCCAACCCGATCCCCGCGGCCTCGGGGCTGCCGACCGTCCGCCGACCGTTCTCGAGCCCCGCTCTGCTCAAGGTCGTCAACGACGCGATCGCCTCGGTCGACTCGGCTCGCCTGCCGGCCGAGATGGATCGCATCCCCGACCAGCGCGAGGTCCAGCTCCACCGGCTGCTCGAGAAACACTTCCCGAGCTTCGAGTTCAGCGACAGCTCGGTCAGCGGGCTGCTCCGAGATCTCGAGGGCGCCGAGGAGTTGCCCAAACCTCCGGGCGCCCAGAGCCTCCAGCTCGACCTCGCGGCCACCCGGCTCGAGAGCGTGCTCGAGATGCTCAGCGACGACGCTGTCACCGGTATCTTGTCACTCAGCTCCGAGGGTCGAGAGGCCCGCCTCCACCTCGAGCGCGGCCGCATCCGCGCCGCCGAGTACTTCGGCGACGACGAGGACCTCAAGCTCGGCCGCTTCGTGGTCGAGGGCGGGTTCATGCGCGACGACGAGCTCGAGGCTTTCCTGAGCAACCGCGACCCTGCCGGGCGACCCCTGGGAGAGCGCTTGGTCGGCGCCGGGTTCATCACCCCCGGCGAGCTGGGCTCGGCGATCATCGCCCAAGCCCGCGAGATCGCCTGTCACCTGCTCACCTTCCATACCGGCACGGGCGGGTTCTGCCCCCTCGATGAAATCGAACCCGTCACGGCCACCGGCGCAGAGCAGAGCAAGCTCGCCCTGTCCATGTCCGAGGCCTTGCTCGACGGGCTCCGCCGCCTGGACGAGAAGGCGCTCATGGGGCCGCAGATGCCCGAACTCGAGGACGTCTACGTGCGCGACGACGCCAAGGTCAGCCGTATGGCTCGGGAGGTCCTGGCCCGCGACGAACTCGACGTACTCGAGCTCATCAACGGCCGCAACTCGGTCAAAGAGATCGCCAGGCGGACCCGCACGGGGACCTTCGCGGTCTCCCGCATCGTCTATCGGCTGAGCAAATCCAACGTCGTCCGCCGCCGGGTTCCCCCGGTCACGGTCTGACCGCCAAAATGACGCTGACCCAGGGGGAGATCCCTCTGGGCGGTTCAGTTTGGTCAGCCAGTTTGGTCAGCCAGTTTGGTCAGGGACAATTTGGCGTGACCGTGAGCGCGTGGGATCATCGCTCGTGGCCATGCTCTTGCGGCTCGCCTACGACGGCACCGATTTTAGTGGATTCGCGGTTCAAAACCGTCCAAACGAGTACGTGCGCACGGTCCAGGGCGTGCTCGAGAGGGCCCTGAGCCAGCTCTACAAACAACCCATGTCGATCCGCGGAGCGAGCCGCACCGACTCGGGTGTGCACGCCCACGGTCAGATCGTGGCCTTCGATCCGCCCTTCGACATCCCCCCCAAGGGTGTTCTCTTGGCGCTCGCGGCGAACTTGCCCGAAGATCTGATCGCGGCCGCGGCCTGGCCCGCGGAGGACCTCGATCACCGGCCCCTCAACCCGCGCTTTCACACGCTGGGCAAGTGCTACTGCTACCGCATCCGCAACACCCCCTTGCGCGATCCGATCGGTGCGCGCTTCGAGTGGCACCTGATCCGCAGCGTCGATCACAGTGGGCTCGAGCCCCTGCGGGCGGCCGCGCAGATGATGGTCGGTACCCACGACTTCGCGGGTTTTCGAGCTGGCGACTGCCAGGCCACATCCACCCGCCGCCGTATCCACGGGATCGAGATCCGCACCCTCCCAGCGCGGACGGCCTCGCCCCTGGGCACGAGTGCGCTCGGCGGCTTGGCGGACCCCGACGACCTGGGCGTGATCGAGATCGAGATCCGGGGCGACGCCTTCCTCAAGTACATGGTTCGGATCATGGTCGGCACGATGGTCGACGTGGCCCGGGGTCGCTTTGGGCTCGACCGGGTCGCCGAGGTCCTGCGAACGGGCGAACGGGCGCGGGCAGGTGCGACCGCACCCGCCCGCGGATTGACCTTGGTCGAGGTGCTCTGGCCGCGACAGTGGCCGCCCCCACCGCGGGGAAATCCCACCGCGACGCCGTAGCCGAGGCCGACGATCCGCCGAGGCCGGCGATCCGCCCCCTCCGAAGCCCCTACCTGCCGGTGACCAGCAGGCGAGAGTCGCGTCCATCTCACTTCGCCGCGAGGAACTCGGCGAGTGTGCTCCGCCTCAGCGCACCCTCGAAGTTGCGATCCCCCTGGGCCACGCTGACCAGCCCATCTTGCACGGTCAGGTACCAGGTCACGCTGCGCTCGAGGGCCTCGGCCAAGTCACGGACCAGCGAAGTGGGCACAAATACGAGCTCGATCTCCTCGGCTCGGTGCACACGGCGGCTCGACCACGCCTTGCGCAGAGCGGCCTCTCCCTTGTCCGTGAACACGCAGACCTTCGCGGCCCGCTTGCTCGCCTGGTGCAGCCGGTCCGCGCTCGGCATGCCGACGTCGATCCACAGCTCGATCTCGCCCGTCGCGCTGTGACGCCACAAGGTCGGGTCTTCGACAGCCGAGAGCCCGCGCCCAAACTCGAGCCCCGGCTCGTGGGCCACCGCCCGAGCCAGGACCCGCAGCAACATGCGCTCCTCCCCTTCGGAGGGGTGACGAGCGACCCGCAGGTCGAGGCTCTCGTAGACCCCACGATCGATGTCGGCGAGCTCGAGCTGAAAGCGGTGCATTGTCGAAGACAGGGCCATAGCGGAGCGTGCCACACCCTTGGGACAATCTGGCGGGCGACTCTGGGACCTGAAGTCGGTCCTATCTCGGGACGGGACACGAGGTCGGCGACCCTCGGACACGAGGTCGGCGACCCTCGGACAGAGTTCGGCAACCCTGAGACAGACGGGACCCGAGGTCGGCGACCCCGGGACACGAGGTCAGTCCTATCTCGGGACGGGCGACCCGAGTTCGGCGACCCGGACCCTGGGACAGACCCGAGACGGGGACAGATCCGAGACGACCCGGACCCTGGAACAAACGCCGACTACCCCCGAGATAGACCGAGTCTGGCCAGCACCCCTGAAGCAGACCGAATCTGGCACCCTGCTTGTCAAGACCCTGCCCCTGGGGCAAACGCCGACTACCCAAGACAGACGCCGACGACCCCGGGACAGACCGAGTCTCGCCGGCACCCCTGGGACAGACAGAATCTGGCACCCGGCTTGTCAGGACCCCTGGGCCCAGGCGCATACTCGAGGCATGACCCGCTGGGAGGTGTTTCAAGAGCTCCGTGCCGCGATGCGAGATCCCGCTCGCATCGGCGACATCCCGGCGTACAAGAGCGAGCTCGGTCGGACTCGGGCTCGACCTGAGGTCGAGGCCCAACTCGGACCCGTCCGCGGCTACCGACCCGCCATCGACCTCGAAGCCCTGGCCCGGCTCGAGCCGGGCACCCTCGGACACGAGTACCAGCGCTTCCTCGCCATCAACGGGCTGACTCCGATCGTCATGAGTGAGCGAGTCGATCCAGAGCTCGCGGCTCGAAACGCGTTTGTGATCCGCTACGGGACTATCCACGACATGGTCCACGTGCTGACTGGGTTCGATGCGAGCTGGCCCGGCGAGGTCGGGGTCTGGGCCTTCGTCGGCGGTCAGCGATACAGCAGGGGATTCCAGATTACGGCAGTGGTCGCTCTGTTGGCTGCCCTGTTCAGGTGCCCGCTGCGGCTGGGCGAGGCCTGGCGTAGTTTTCGGCGCGGCTGGGCAATGGGTGAGGCGGCTGAGCTGGTAATCTCGCAGCGTCTCGAGGAGCAATTCGAGGTCCCTGTGGCTGAGATCCGGGTGAGGCTGGGTATCGTGGGGGCGCGAGACGAGTACGCGTTAGATGGTTCCAAATGACAGGTGGAATTGACCGGTCCAATTGACCGGTCCGGGATTCTTCCTGGTGGTCGGTTCTTGAAGAGATCAAACAGCTCCAAATGACCGGTCCAATTGACCGGTCCAGGGGTCTTCCTGGTGGTCGGTTCTTGAGACTGTCTAGAAATCGACTTTCCGCGCACAATGAAGCGTAGCTCGGTTGCCCGACACCAATATCCAACTTCATCTGTCGGCTCTGACGACTCCCAGGAGACGACCAGCAGGTTCTAATTCGCCGAGCGCTGGGTCTCAAGACGGAGCTGGTGTACAGAAGCATTTTCCTGAGCCGAGGGTCAGCGAAGACGAGGATTGCGGAGTGGATCGAAGTCTTCTACAACGGGAAGCGACGACACTCGACCAATGGGAATGTGGCGCCACGAGAGTACGAGCGGCGTTTCTACGCGGCTCGGTCTGCTGCGGAGGCAGCGTAACTGAGGTGTCCACCAAACTGGGGGAAGGCCATTGAACGCCGGGAGGTTCCCGTGGGGGTCGGTGACGTCGAGGTGATAGTGATTGGACATGAAACAGGCTGAGTGCAGCAGCAGGCCATGCCTCTCGAGGCAAACTGCGAGCCAGTAGCCGACGATTTCATTGACTGCCTGCGAAGGTACAAGCAGGAAGTGTCGGCCAAAGCACCGTCGAGTGACTTTGTAGCGCGTGCCCGGAACGATGGGTCGAGCACGAACCCGGGCGGTTGGAGGACCAGAACGGGCGCGGTTGGCCGTTCGTCGTTGACGACTGAGGTGCTTGGACGTCACAGTCTCTGTGTCGGCCCGCGAGAGCGGGGCTTTTACCCGCAATCGCACTTTGGTGGCCAAGATCCCGACCATCGGAGGCCCGAGGTCCGGGTCTCCTGCTTTCTTTGGGTTTCGCTATTTCCCCCCAAACAACGACCCTCCGTCCGGGCTTGCTGCCTGAGATCCGGCGGGCAGGACCGCTGAACCCAGTTCAACGCCATCCCCAGCTCTCCCCCTCAATCTCGACTACCGTCGATGGAGATGGACCCGACCCCGACTCCCCGCCCGAGTACGGGACCGCCGTCGAGCTCGGCTTCGATCCGGGACGATCCCGCCCCCCATCAGTCCACGGAGGCCAACGCACACTGGCTCGGCGCCCCCCTGCTCGACGACCTCGAGCTGGCCTGGCGAGCCCTCTCGACCGGCCGGGTGAGCGTGGCCGACCAAGCCCACTTTCACCGCGCCCTCGACGAGCTGTTCATGTTCGTGAACGTGGCCGGGCACCCGAACAACCTCTACTCCTGCGCCGGCCTGCCCCGCCTCCACAACGCCTGGGAGATGCAACTGCTCGCCGACGGCGGGCTCCTGTTCTACCTCTACGCGCGCTGCGTCGAGGCTCTCCGTGGGACCGGAGACCACGGCACCGGGGATCACGGGGAGCCGAGCAGGCAGCTCGAGGCCCTGTTTACAGAGCTGGTCACCCTTCCCCCCCGTGCCCTCATCGCCCAGACCCGGCGCTACTACGCAGCTCATATCGTCGAGTTCCTGGGCCCGGGCCAGCCCTCGAAACTACGCGCTGGCGGACTCTCGGCCCTGTTCTTCGAGTCGCTGATCATCCAGGCGTACATGCGCTTAGCGATCTGCCGCGAGCGCTCGGTGTTCACCCTCGATCTCTTCCCCGCCCACACCGGGCCCGACAACGTCGTCCAGGGGCTCAAGGGCCTACTCAAGACCCAGACGACCAGCCCGCGCAGCGCGAGAAAATTCTACTGCTGCCGCGCCGAGTCCTACACCCGCAACTACGGGCGGAACCTGGCCAAGATCCTCGACTACAGCGGCGCGCGCGGGGGGCTGACCTTTTCACTGGTCGTCCCCCACGCAAACAGTGTCCGCCACATCGTCGTGACCTGTTGCTGGCCCATCGACGGAGCCGAGAACATCGCCCGCTACGTCGACCGCCTATTGACGAACCGGGAACAGCACCACCGTGCACTCGGACCCGCCGGCCCAACCGGTCCAACCGCTCCCCTCCATCCAGCTGGCCCAACAGGCGACCATTCTCCCCAGATCTTGGTCTGCGGCTACAGCCAGGGCGGGGCCGCTGTCCGGCTCTTCAACGACGCTCTCTCCGGCGTCGACGTCACCGCCCGCGCCCACTTCCGTAAACAGGCGCCGCGCATCTATAAGACCCAGGCCCGGATGCTCACGGCGATCATGAGCGGCGCCTGGGCCGAGCGCCATGCGAGCCCCATCTACACGGTCAGCGTCGCACCCATGGGAGGCAACGACGGCGTGGGTTTTGCGGAGCGACTCCCCTCTCTGGGCTCCGAGCTCGCCGACGATCAGCGCGGCGCATCCGGGGTCCGCAGTCGCGCCAACACCTACGGCGGACTCCACCTCTCGATCTGTCACGACTACGATCCTGCCCGCTGGGTGGTCCCGGGGCCCCTGACCAACATTCATAGGCGATGGGCCCACGGTGAGCGCAAGCGCGGTCTGGTCCGTATCCTGCTCGCCTTCGGCGGCCCAGCGCGAATCTTCCACGGAGGTGTGTGGACCAGCCGCACCGAGCAGGCCTTCACTCGCAACCCAGCCGCCATGGCCCTGTTCAACGACGTCAAACACGGCATGCTCTCCGAGGTATTCGTCGATCAGGCCCGCTATTTCGACCCGCGCTGCAACCGGGACGCCTTCCCGCACATCGTCATGGGTACCTTCGGCTACCCCGGCTGGGTGGTCGTGACCAAGTTCGCAGCGGCGCTCCAGGAGCTCCGGGAACTCCCAGACCAGAGTCCCGATCGGAGCAGCACCGACGCGGGTCGCCGCCTGCTGTTGAACGAGAGCTCCTGGAATTGCGACATTTTACCGGCCGACCACCCCTACGAGCAGATCGTCGCCACCGCCGCCCGTTTTCATGATCGCCAGCGGCGGCGCGCCCTGGCGATCCTCGCCAGGGTCGAGGCCGCAACCGCGATCGCCGACACCCTCCGCGATCGCTACGCTGCACCGACCCGGCGGGTGAACCTGGTCGAAGCCGAGAGCTGAACAGGACCCGTTTTGGACCACGGGAACCGGACCTTGGGTCTTCAACACGGGAATCGGATCCGCCACGAACCGGACCAGACCTGGGGTCTTTCAACACGGGAACCGGACCAGACCCGGGGTCTTCAACAACCATTCAACCCGAACCCAGGGTCTTCAGAACGGACCCCGTCTGAACCGGACCCGGGGTCTTCAAAATGGGTCCGAACCGGACCACAAGGGTCTTCAACCCGGACCCAGGGTCTTCAAAACGGACCGTCTTGAACCCTGCACCAGACCCGGGGTCTTCAAAACCGACCCCTCCCTTTCACCTGTCATCCATCGCGCATGCGCGCGTAGGTCTCGATCGACTCGATCCAAGTCTCTGCGCCGGTCTCCCCTTCGAGAGCCTCCCTGGCCCGGCGCAGGGCCAGGTCCGCGTGCCGCCGGCGCCCGAGCTCGTCGAGGGCCTGGGCACGCCGCAGTTCGGAGCGGGCGACCAAGACCTTGCTGCCCGAGCCCTCGGCCCGATCCAAGGCCTCCCCCGCCCGGGTCAACGCGGCTGCAAACTCGCCGAGTTCGAGCAAGGTCCGGGACAGCTCGAGGCGGATCATGACGCCGTTGTGGCTCGCGTCCGAGCCCTGCGCGTCGACCCGCTCGGTGCAGGCCTCGAGCACGGAGCGGGCCCCAGCGTGGTCCCCCTTGGCGTTGCGGATGATCGCCAGGTTGGCCTCGAGGGCGGTCTGGTGCATGGTCGTCTCGGGGTCGACACCAGGCAGCCGATCGAGGGCCTCGAGCAAACGCAGCTCGGCGTCGTCCCAGCGCTCGGCGGCCGTCAGCGCCGCTCCGATGTTGCCGAGCAATACGGCCTCGTGCAGGGCGTCGCGCCAGCTCGGGTCTTCGCGCAGCCCCGCCAAGGTCGTCTCGAAATCGACCAGCGCGCCCTCGTGATCGCCGGCCCGGAGTCGAGAGCGACCCAGGGACTCGAGGCGATCGAGGGTCAGGGGGTGCCCCTCACCATAGATGCCGGCGTAGCGAAGATGGAGGTCATGCAGAGCCGCGATCGCCTGGGCGTGGCGCGACATCCCGTCGAGGCCCTCGGCGATCCACCCGGCCAGGGTCAGGCGGTCTAGGTCATCGTCTCGCAGTGTGGTCGCCAGGGCCTCGTCGGCCCTGCGATAGATATCCACGGCTGTCAGGTAGTCACCCCGGGCGAAGGCCACGTGCCCAGTCGCCGCACGGGCAAAGTGGGTGGCAGGGTGATCTGTCCCGCGGGCGGTCTCGGTCAGCCTCAGCGCGCGCGCGAGCCCGAGCTCGAGTCCGTCGAGGTCCCCGAGTTCCCAGGCGATACCAGCGAGCTGGGCCTGAAACTCGGCCGCGGCGAGTGGGGCCGAGGGCGCCCCGACCACGAGCTGAGCGGCATCGAGGAGACGGGCACGGGCGGCTTCGAAGCCGTCATTGCTCTTGTCGAGTTGGGCTTTGAAGCGGGCTCGATCCAAAACCAAGGCGGTGGGCCAGCCCCCCTCGGCGGGCGGCTGGGGGATGCGGGCATCGAGCTTGGCCGCGACCCCGAGTTCCCCGAGAGCGAGGGCGTCATCGGCCTGAATCAAGAGCGCAGCGACCTCTGCGATCAGTGGGTCGTCCTCGAGCTGGAGGGCTCGGGCTCGGGCCTCCAAGGCCGATGGATCGCGGCACTCGTCGAGCGCGCTGTCGAGGGAGGCGACCGCCCCCACGGCGTGCTCGAGGGTCGAGCGGCTGGGTTGCTCGAGGGCCGAAGCCAGGCGATCGATGCGGACATGGAGCCCGTCCAGACAGGTCGCCCGAGCTTGAAACAGGGGCTCGCTAGTATCGCGCCGGCACTGCTCGACGGCCAGCGTCGACCAACCATGGGCCAGCGCGTCGAGCTCCGTCCCGACCCGGGTCGCGGTGCTCGCCGCGAACGGCCTGTCGACACCAGCGACCGCCCCCTCGATCCGAGCCCGGCGATTTGGGCCCCACACCCCCGTGATCCTGCGCCCCGCTTCGACACAGGGATCGGCCTGGGCCGCAGCCGCGCGCTGATGGTCGCGGGACAGGGCCACGCCCGCGACGCCCAGGCTGAGGCCCAGCCCCAGGCCGACGCTCAGACCCCAGATCCGACGGCGACGCTGGCCCGCCGGGTCGGCGCGCAACGCCGCGATCATGGCCCTCATATCCGGGTAGCGATCGGCGGCCTCCACCGAGAGCCCGCGCTCGAGCACGGCGATGACGTGGCGGGGGACCGCCGCGTCCCGGGGCGGATCCCGACGCTCCCCATCGAGCACCGCGATCGCGTAGGACTCGGCCCGCGATCCTGCGAAGGGCAGCTGGTGAAACAGGGCCTCCCACAGGGCGACCGCGAACGAAAACTGGTCGGCCCGGCCGTCGACATCCAGGCCCGTGTGCTGTTCCGGGGACATGTACGCGGGCGTCCCGATCTGCGCACCATCCCGGGTCAGGGCGCTGTCCGAGGGTAGAGAGCTGACGCTCAAAGAGGCCGGAAAGCGGCGCTGGAGGGGCGAGTCCAAGGTGCTGTCGGTGCCCGCTTTGGCCAGCCCGAAGTCGAGCACTCGCGGGCGGCCGCTCCTGTCGACGAGCACATTCTCGGGCTTGAAATCGCGGTGGATAAGGTCGTGTTCATGGGCGGCCTGGAGCCCCTCGCCGGCCTGTGTGAAGACCTCGAGGATCTGCTCCCAGCTGCGCTCCTCCTGCTTGAGCCACGCCCGCAGGGTCATTCCCGCGACGTGCTCCATCGCTATGAACACGGCCCCGTCGGCGTCGACCCGGCCGACATCGAAGACCTGGACCACGTTCGGGTGCGAGAGCTTGGCGATCACCTGTGCCTCGCGCTGGAGTCGGAGCTGGAGCGCCTCCGAGCCCCCTTCCAAGACCAGCTTGATCGCCACAATACGATCGAGCTCCGGGTCGTAGGCCCGGTACACCACCCCCATGCCGCCCCGCCCCAACAACTCGACCAGGACGTAGCGACCGAGTCGCCGGCCGGCGACGCTCGGCTCGGAACTCAGGTTGGACTGGAGTGGTCCCCCCCCCGACTCGAGCATGGTCTCGAACTGGAGGGACACGAGTCACTTTACCCCGCCTGGGGTTGCGAATGTCGGACTCCGCGCCGCTGACTCGCCCCCGATTCCACACCCTCGTGTGACAAATTGGACACAATTACTGACGTTTTGCCCTGGCCCTTTTCGGCCTGCCCCAAAGATCAGGCCGAAGGGGTTGCCTGAGCCAGGCTCGTCCTCCTCGGCCGCCCCGGGGTCATCCTCCTGACCCCGAGTCATCTCCACCACTCCGGCCTGTCTGGGCCCAGACGACCCGAGGTCCGAGACATCGTCCGAGACATCGTCCGAGACTGGATCACCGGCCTGGAGTTTCAGACCCGTGATCACACCTGAGCTCGACGAGTTTTGGTTCTCCGCGGACACCCACGCGGACTTCAGATTCGGAGCCCTCGGTCGGCCGCCCTCACTCGGCAGCTTTTCGCATCGCCCGACGCCAACTCCCGATGTCGGCCTCGAACTGCTCGCGCTGGGCCTCGGGAATCCCCTCACCCACCCGGGGCGCCCGCCCGTGGCCCGCCGGATCCAGGGCCATGGGATCGAGTCGCTCTCCGGTCCGATCGAGGAGCTCGATGCGCAGCCGCGGTACGGGGGTCTTGCCGCTCTGGCCGACCAGCGCGAACACCTGGCCCTGCCGAAGCACGTCGCCCGGCTGGAGCTCGCCGATGATCCGCGACAGGTTGGCGTAGCGCACCCGCCGGCCCTGGGCCGAGACCGGCTCGCCCGAGGGATCCACATGGTCATCGAGTTCGATCTCCACGACCAAGCCCTCGTCGCCCGCAGGTCCCACCCGGCGCACCACGCCGTCGCCCAGAGCGACCACGGGGGTGCCCTGAGGTCGGCGGTAGACCGCGCCCATATGTCCATCCACAAACTCGATCGCTGCACCCAGGCCCGCGCGTGTGTCGGGGTCGAAGGGGTGCCAAGCAAAGGGGCTGCGCAGCAGCGCCCGGGCCTGGGGCCGTCCCTGGTGATTGAAGAAGGCCTCGTCGCCGCCCACGGGCTTGTAGCGGTAGTAGGCCATGCGCCCGGCGTTGCCGATGTAGCGGATCGCCAGCAGCTTGCCGTAGCGGTGAAAACTCCGCCCCAGGTAGCGCTTCTCGACCAGCACCTGGATACCGTCGTCTGGGCGCAGGTCCCCACCCAGGTCGATATCGGAGACCAGGGCCTCGCTGATCACCCGAGCCAAGCTCGGATCTTGGCCGGCCTCGAGCACAGCCCCGAGAACAGTGGCATCGCGCCCGAGCTCGAGGGCGATCACGGCCACGTCGACACGCAGCGGGTGCTGAATGTTGCGGACCTCGAGGTGGTCGCCGTCGCGGCAGGCCTGCACGAGGTGGCCCTCGGAGAGCTCGATCTCGAGGGCCTGAAGCCCCCCCTCCCGGTCACCGGCGATCCGCAGGGGCGCCCCGCTGCCAGCCAGCATGCCGAGGTCCATGGTCTTGCGGATCGCCGCTTCGACCTCGTCGATGTCGTCGCCGTCGATCCCCAGATCGAGCAGGGCCAGACGCAGGGTCCGGCCCCTGTTGAGGCGCGACTCGAGGCGCAGGCGATCGTCGAGACCCGAAAAGATGTCCACGGGGTCGCCTCCGCAGGCGTCGCGCATGGGCTCGGCGAAGCCCCTGCGGGCGTCACCTCCGATGACCGCAGCCTTGGTCTCGAAGGCGTCGAGTCCCCCCTCGTCGCGCCACAGAAAGATCCAGGCGTTGATGAACCCGAGCACCAAGAGCAGCAAGATCGTCCGGTTGCGAGCCTTGAACTCCGCGGGGTCCCGCTCGCGGCGACTCGGCCTCGCCGCTCGGGCGCTCGGATCGACACGGCGGTTGCCGGCGGACTTGCGCGCGGGCTTGCGGGCCGCGCGACTCCGCCTGCTGGCAGCCGCACCCCGGCCCGGGCTTCGACTGGGTCCCCTGCGCTTGGCGGCGCCGGTCTTGGTGCGGGCCCCCGTCGAGCGCGGCCTCGCTTCGCTTCGGTTGGGAGCCCGGCTCTGGCGCTTCTTAGCCACTACCTTCGCGGCTAGCAGATCAGCCCGCGAAGACCCAAAAATCGTCGGTTTCAGTCACCGTCGGAACAGAGCCTTGGGGTCGGGGATACGCAGCTCGAGCGCCCCGCTGGTCAGGCTCTCGAGCACCGTGCGCTGAAAGCGGGTCTCGTGCGCGTTGGTGATCGGCCCGCTGACATCGTTGAGGTGGGCGTAGATCCCGAGCAGCGCCCAAGCCAGGGCCTCGGTGCTGGGTGCCCGCGCGAGCTCGACCAGCGCCGGGTGCTCGCTCGAGATGTCGAGGCGCGTGTCTCCTCCCTCACACAGATGGGTGTCGGGCAGGCCGTACTCGCTGATCCATACCCGGGTGGGCTGGAGCGTCCGGGTCCACGCCCGCCCCTCGCTGGTCCCGCTGAAGGTCCGCGGATCGGGGCGCAGGGCCGCGAGCCAGTGCGCGAGGTTCCACGCCACGTCGGGACCCGAGAGCGCCCGGGGATCGCCCGGGATCCAGACCGTCCACGATTCCGAATCCGATTCCGAATCCGATTCCGATTCCGATTCCGATTCCGGTTCGGGTTCGGGTTCGGCGCTCCGCTCCGACCGACTCGCGGCGACCATCACCACGTTCGCAGGCTGAAGGTGCGCGTCGAGCCAAGCCAGGATGAAGCCGGGTGTGCCCTCGGCCATCGCCGCCCTCCAGTCGAGCCTGCCGGCCTCCCGCGGTGAGGGGGCGGCCTCCACGTGAGCACGGAAGCTCTCGAGCACCCGCTGTCCGGAGACCAGCGTGCTCTTGCCCGTATCGAAGAGGGGCTCCGCCAAGATCTGGGCGGCCAGGGCCGTCCCGACGTCGATCCCCAACCCCCGGTCGTCGGCGAAGGTCACGAGCTGGCTGCTGGCGTAGTTCAAGAGCACCTGGACCGCCGCCCGCCACCGACCCGGATCGTCCCCAAACTCGGGCAGGCGGGCGAGCAGCCGCTCCAACAGGGCCCCCCCCCGGGCATCGAGGCTCTGGGTGAGCGCGTCGCTGCCCGCCTCGTCCAGGTCCGCCCGCAGGGTCAACACACCGACCAGGCCGTAGCGACGCCCCAGCTCGTGGACAGCTCCGCGCACGACCCCGTCCCCGGACCGGATCTGAACCCGGTACTCGTCTTGAACCGTGGCCGGGATCCCGAGCACCGCCTGGCCCCAGCTGCCCTCGAAGCTCTCCCGGATCAGAAAGGCCTGGCTGGCCGTCGCTGGGTTGTGAGCCGCCTCGGCGTCGTCGAGATCGAAGTCGAAAGCCAGGCGTACCCGGCCCAGGGGCGCGAGCAGGCGGAACACGAACGCCGAGATTCCCAGCGCGCGCGGCCACTCGCCGGCGTCCGCGGGTTTGGGCCGCTCCCCGTGTGCGGCGACGGCCTCGGCCAACACACCGAGTTCCGAGCCGCCCAGACCCTCGACGTAGTGCACCCGAAGTCCCCCCGGCGCGCGCAACCCCGCGACCACCTGGCGCAGGGCCCAGGCCCGCCCGTCGAGATCGAGGAACAGGGGCAGCTCGAACAACTCCACCATGCACGGGGAGTCGAGACCGAGGGCGAAACCCCGGCACGCCGCCCACTGGAGGTGGCGCACCGCCTGCCTGCGGTGCTCCTCGATCGTCTCCTTGGCCGTCGCACCCGCAGCCCCGCCGGCCCCGAGACTCGGAGCCTGCTCATCACATACGCGCGCACACAGGGCCCCGACCAGGGCCTCCAGCGCCGCCGCCCGCCCGCTCGCGCCCAGTTCAGCCAGGGCTTCGACCTCGCCCTCCACCAACAGCGGAAAGTCGTCGAACTCGGGGTAGGTCCGGAGCCCGACCGCGACATCCCGAACCGCGAGGCCACCGTGTCGCGCGAGCACATCACGGGCGTCGATACGCACATAGCCCGACTCCCCCAACAGTCCGATCAAGGCCCGCTCTTGGACGACGTCCAACGCCAACACCCGATCTCGGTCGAGACCCTCGAGGTCGGCCTCCACCGTGGGCACGCAGCCGTAGACCAGACCGGCGGTCAGATCGCTGAGCAGGGCCAGCTCACGCAGGCTCAGCGCCCGCCCCGAGAGCGTGCGCAGCAGAGACAGGGCGAAGGGGTCGAAGGTGCTCAGCGGACGCAACAGGGAGAAGCTCAGGCCCGGGCGCAGACGACCCGGCCTGGCCGAGCGCAGGCGCGTGAGCGAGACCCGAGCCAGGACCCGCAACGCGGTCGTCGCCGCCCGGCTGCCGGCCTCGATCTTGCCCACGCCCAGGCCCCCCAAGATCCGCTGATCTCGGGCTTGCAGCACCGGCTCGCACAGGGCCGCGTAGCGCTCTGCGACCAGCGCGAACACGGGCTGCGCGTCCTCGTTTTCATCGCCGCCCAAAGCCGCGCGACACCGGGTCGGCGAGGCCGTGGGCAGCTCCACCTGCAACACCCGGCCCAGGTAGGCCGAGGCGAACACGCGCGAACCCAGACGGCGACCGGTCGTCGTGACCTCGACCAACAACCCGCGCGCCGCGGGACCCGGATCCAGGGGTGTGAACAGGCGAGCGGTGATCACTCCAGCGGTCCCCAGCGCCCGCAGCAACCGTGAGCGCGGGCGCTTCCCCCCACCGACCCTGCCCGCAGAGACCATCTCGTCGACGAGGGCCTCCACAGCGCGAGGCTCGAGCGCCACCGCCGGGAACAGGTGGGGCCGAGCGGGCTCGGGGTGCTCCGCCTGGGTGTAGAAGGCCAGCTCCGCACCTCCGTCGTCGACCGAGGGCTGCCACAGACACAAGTCCCGTCCGCCCAAGATCCGAACCGCGGGCAACTGCTCCGGTGGGATCCGGAGCAGGGTCGCGTCGAGAGCCCAGGACATGAGCTTGGCTGCCTTGGCGAGCGCCCGCTCTCGCTCCGGGTCTCCCGCACCCATATTTTTCCTGTTCCTGTTCCTGTTCCTGTTCCTGTTCCCCCTTTTTCCCGGCCTGCCACCGGTCGGCGCGGGAGGCAGCGCGATCACCCGGGGGTTCTCCCGCAGGAACAAGCGCAGCTCGTTGGGCGCCAACTCGAGACCATTGAGACCGGTGATTTTGGGTTGCTCCACCCTCCGGCCACCGGCGAGCGCCTCGGCGTAGGGGCGCAGGCGCAGCCACAACTCCTCAAAGCGCTCGTCGCGGACAAAGCCGGAGTGGTCGGCCGTCTTGCGCAGCGCGTCGAAACAGATGATGCCGCCGATGTTGTGCTTGGGGACCAGCGTATGCTGGTAGCTCTGCACCCACACCCCGTGGGTCAAGAGCTGGAAACTGGGCTCACCGGGCGAGTCGAGGCCGAGGGTCCCGTAGAGGTCGCCCTCGTCGAAGCTCAAGGTCTTGTTGTATCCGAACAAGTTCGGGATCCGCTGTCGACTCCAGCCGAACACAGGCTGGCCGTTGAACATGAGGGGCACGGGCGCCGCCAGGCAGCGCGTTTCCACAGTCCCGAATTCCCGCCCTCCCTGGCTGTCTCCCTCGCGCCCGGTCTCGGCCTGGACCTTGTCACGGTCGAGCTTGCTCGCGCGCAGGTAGGTGCCGTTCAGGGTCCCCGAGGTCTTGCCCACGTCGACCTCGTCGGCGCCGTGGCGAATGACCATGCGGGCGGTCCCCCCCTCGGTGCCGTCCCCGGACTCGACCACGATGGTCTCGGGCTCGAACAGCATCAGGGCGTTGATGCCCAGCGCCAAGGACCGCACGTGGGCGATGTCCATCCGCGACTTCGAGGCGAACAAAAAATCGAAGAGCTGGGCGAGCTCCTCGGCGCGCACAGGGCTCCCCCCCGTCCAAGACACGGTCACGCCCTCGTCGGCATAGCTGATGTCGACGTAGTCGGCCCCACCCGCGATCGCGGCCTGGATCAGCTCGAGGATGTAGAAGTAGGGGTCGGCCAGCGCGAAGCGGCGCATCTTCTCGATCGCCCGCCGCCGAGCGAGCTTGAACTGACGGCGCTCGGAGAAGTCTGCGTCGCTGGCACAGCGGGCGCGGGCGATGACTTGGTCGATTCCAGACATACTCGAGATCCGATCGATATGGACTTCAGGCTCGCCCGGCGAGCGCGCTATGCATGAGCGCCGGATCAAGGTCCAGGCCCCGATCCGCGTGCAAGAGCAGGCTCTTGGCCAGACAGTAGGCAGCCAGTGAGGGTTGGGCCTCCGCGAAGCTCAGCAAGGACCGAAAGTGGGGGTGATCGATGTTGACCGCGGCCTCGGGGTGGCCATCGAGGGCGCTCTCGAGGCCCGCGGGCGTCGGCAGGGCCATCATCGGCGCGATCGCATGTGCGACCACAAACAAGGGCTGGACCCCACCCGGAAGCCGGCCCAGACGCGCCCCGACGAGGCGCGAGTAGCCGACCCGAGGCGGCAGCAGGCGAGCCCGGTCCAAGGCTCGACGCAGGGGCCCCCGCGCCTTGCCCAGGCCCTCCAAGATCAGCGCCTGGGCCGACGCGATCAGAGCCTCGGCCGCCTCTTGGTCCGCGATCACCCGGACCTCGACCAGCGCCTCGGAGGGGCGTCCGAGCAGCTGCGCCGCCCGGGTCCAGGCATCGTCGGCCATCCTGCCCCGGAACGTGTCGACGACCTGCTCGAGCCAGCGGGTGGTCGCCAGGCTCCCCATGAGGCCGTTGACGATCACCCGACACGCGGGCCCACCGGTCCCTCCTGATCCCGATCCCGATCCCGCCTCCATCGACCCGCCCACATCGGCGACCAAGATCACCGGCGTCCCCTGCCGCTCCAGGCCCTCGGCCAATTCGGAGGTCTGGTCGTCGACAAACACGCGACCATCGCTGGCTGCGAGCTTACGCAGGGTCGCCATGCTCAGGACCTCACCCGTGACGGTCACCAGCAGGGGCAACTCCAAGAGCTCGGGGAGGTCGGCGAAGACCTCGGGACCCTCGTGCGCGAGACAGCCCATCAAGGTGAAGTAGCGGCCCCGCTCGGCCGCGGTCCAGCGCCTGCGGGCCCGCTTCGGCCCCCCGCTTGTCCCGCCCTCGCCCGAGCCCTCTCGCCCCGCGTCCGACCCGGCGACGACCGCGACCAACGCGACCAGGGCCTCCGTCAGCTTGCGCCGCAGGGGCCCATCGGCAGCCTCGTGCAGCAGGGTCATGGCCTTGTCGTAGTTCTCGTCGCGCATCACGGTCTCGCGCGAGAGGGTGTGTTCGATGTAGCGCGACTCGAGGCGAAAGCTGATCCGCTCGAGGCGCTCGGACACCAGATCGGTCTTGCCCGCCCCCACGGCCAGGGTCAGGCCCCTGTTGTAGAAGCCCCAGACCTGCGCGGCCGAGTAGGCCAGCACGATCCGCGTGCCCTCGTGCTCGACCCGGGTCAGGCACTCCCCAGCGACCGAAAACGGCCGGTTGATGACCTCGCGCTGGCCGTCGACAGAGGCCCGATCTTCAAATCCGATCTCGGCCTCGCTGTGCCGACACCAGCGGTCCAGGGTCTCCCGGCTGTCGGCGATCAGCGCTGTGTAGCGGGCCCGATCGCCCTCGAGGAACAAGGTGATCTGTGTGCCCTCCACCAGCGTGTCCAGGCGCGACTTGAAGAACGAGCGATCGTGGTCGAAGAGCACCTCCCAGCACTCCCCTCCCCGCCCGGTCTGGACCAGGACGGCCCGGGGGTGGAGCGCGAACACGGACACGAAGCCGATCCCGAACTTGCCGATCTTGGTGAGGTCGTCCTCCTTCGACGAGGAGAACAGGGTCGTCAGCTGGTCGTCGATGATCTCCCCGTTCATCCCCTCGCCGAAGTCGTCGACGTGGATCTCGATGACCCCCTCCGAGCCCCCGTCCTCCGCGGGGATGAAATCCAGCCAGATCTCGATCTCGGAGCTGCCCGCGTCGATGCTGTTTTGGACCAGCTCGCGGTAGAAATCGAGGGCCGAGGAGAACTGAGAGACCAGGTTCTCGACCGCCTGATGGGCAAATTCGGTCTGAGTGCTCACGGTTCTGCCTCCACGCTCACCCCCGCACCCGTGGCCCCCACGACCACCACCCACCTCTTCGGTGGGGCCGAGAGGCACAGCCCAGGCGCGAGCCCGGGCGCATCGCCGAGTTCATGGTGGACCGCCGCTTCGAGTTTGACCGCGACCTCGGCGTTGATCCGCTCGCTGATCCCCTCCATGACGACCTCTGCCGAGACGATGCCCGTGGGGATCGCGATGATCCCATAGCCGAGCAGCATCAGGACCGACGCGATGAACTGCCCCACCGGGGTCACCGGCGAGATGTCTCCATAGCCGACCGTGGTCAGGGTGACCACGGCCCAATAGACGGAGCTCGGGATGCTGTCGAAGCCCTGGTTTTTGTCGTGCTCCACGTAGTAGAGCAGCGCCCCCTGGATCACGACGACGATCAACACCGCCCCCAGGAACACGGCGATCTTGTAGCGCGAGCCGATCAGCGCCCGGACCATGCTGCTGCCCTCCTCGGCCATCTCCCCGACTTGGAACACCCGAAACACCCGCAGCAGGCGCAGCGAGCGGATCAGCTGGAGGACCTGAGCGTCGTCGACGAAGGGGCTGAGCAGGGTCGGCAGCAGCGACAGGAGATCGACGATCCCCATCACCGAGAGGGCGTAGCGCTTGGCCTCGCGCACACACACCAGGCGCAGGATGTATTCGATCGTGAACAGGCCGGTGAGCACCCACTCGGCCGCGCGCAGGGCCTCGTGCTGGGAGTGCTCGAACTCGGGTACGGTCTCGAGGCTGATCAGCACCACGCTGAGCACGATCGCTACCAGCAGGCAAATGTCGAAGAGCTTGCCGATCGGCGTGTCGGTCTCGAAGATGACCTCGTAGACCTTCGCGCGCCACCCTTCGGGTCGGCTCTCGGGGTCGAAGAACAGCACCGTGGGGAGTGTACCCGCCGCCACCCTCCGCAGACAGCCCGACTCGAGGGCCAAAGGGAGCTCGGTCAGGAGTTCGCCCAACCGGTCGGGGACACGGTCGGGGACTCGCCGGTCAGGAACTCGCCGATTTCCGGGTCTTGGCCCGTCCAGACGCGGGCGTTTTCGCGGACCCACCGGGCTTTGTTTTCAGCTTGGCCTTCGGCTTGGTCCCAGTCTTGGTCCGGCCGGCTGCGGGCTTCTTCGTCCCCTTCGTCGATTTTTTTCCCTTCGCCCCCTTCCCCCCCCGAGCAGCCCGCCCACGCTTGTCCCGAGCCTGGGCGATGAGCGCTTTGGCGTGCTCTCGGGCGCTCTGGGTGACCCGCTCTCCCCCGAGCATACGGGCCAGCTCCTCGATCCGCTGATCCTCATTCAGCCTCACCACGCGGGTGACCGTGCGGCCCTCGACGACCTCTTTCTGGACCCGAAAATGGGTGTCGGCGAAGGCTGCGATCTGAGGCAGATGGGTGATGCACAGGACCTGGTGGCTGCTGGCCGCGGCCTGGAGCCGATGGCCGATCGACTCGGCGACCGCCCCCCCGACCCCGGCGTCGACCTCGTCGAACACATAGGTCGCAACCCGTTGGTCCGTCGACAGGACACTCTTGACCGCGAGCAGGACACGCGAGAGCTCCCCGCCGCTGGCCACCTTGTTCAGGGCCGCGAGCGGCTCCCCCGGGTTGGCCGAGAATCGGATCTCGGCCCGGTCCCGACCGCGAGGCCCGAGCAGCTCCCCGCCCTCGAGGGGGCCGAGCTCGATCGCCAGCCGGGCGTTGGGGATGTGCAGGGCCTCGAGCTCTGCGGCGATCGCCTGGGCCAGCCCATCGCCGGCCGCCTCCCGACGCTCGTGCAGTCCATCCGCGAGCGCCACACAGGTCGCCCGGAGCTCAGTGGCCTCGCGCTCGAGTTCGGTCAGCTGGTCCTCCGCCGAGTCCAGACCGTCGAGCTCCTCCCGCATCTGCTCACTGCGCTCGAGCAGCTCGTCCACATCACAGCCGTGTTTACGCCGCAGCCGCTCGAGCTCGTGGACCCGCTCCTCGGTACGCTCGAGCTCCCCGGGCCCGACCTCGATCGCGTCGGCCAGGCGGGCAGCCGCCCCAGCCGCCTCTTCACTCGCAATCTGGGCAGCCTCGAGCTGCTCGGCGATCTCCTCGATCTGAGCCAGACCCTGGGGCAGACGTCGAGCCCGCTCCAGGAGCACCGCCAGCTGCGAGGCGATCGCGCTGTCGTGTTCGTAGAGCCGCAGCCGGGCCTCGACCGCAAACTCTCCGATCTTGTGAGACTCGCGCAGCAGGGCCAGGCGCTCGCGCAGCTGCTCGTGCTCGCCGGGCTCGGGCGCGACTCGCTCGAGCTCCTCGATCTGAAAACGCAGATAGTCCGCCCGCTGGAGCCGCTCCGCCTCCCGATCCCGGATGTCCGAGACCTGCTCGCTCAGCTCCCGCCAGCGCCGGTAGTGCTCGGCGTAGGCGTCGACCGCGTCTCCGATCGCCGCGTAGGCGTCGAGCAGATCGAGGTGCCGGGCCACGTGGGTCAGGGAGTGGTGCTCGTGCTGGCTACAGATCTCGAGCAGCTCCCCACCGATCTCGGAGAGCACGGTGAGGGTCGTCAGGTTCGACTGGAGCGCGCTGCGTCCCCGGCCCGAGCGACGCACCCGACGCTCGACGACCAAGGTCTGATCCTCGAGCGCCAACCCGTGGCGCTCGAGCTTCGGCCGCAGCCGCGATCCCTCCCCGTCCCCGATCGAGAACTGTGCTTCGACCCGGGCCGAGTCCTCCCCCTCCCGGACCAACTCGGCCCGGCCCCGCCCGCCCCTCAACAGGGTGAGCGCGTCGACGATGATCGACTTGCCGGCCCCGGTTTCACCGGTCAGCACGTTCATCCCCACGCTGAAGTCGAGGGCGACATCGTCGAGCAGGGCCAAGCCCCGAATGCGCAGGTAGTCCAGCACGGGACGGCTCCTAACACGCCACCGCGGGGCCGGCTGCTCTCCCCCAGATCAGGATGGCCGACGCCTCGATAGCGGCCCGAACCAGGCCGATTCACTGCTGTGAGTGGGGCAATTTGGGGCCTCCAATACCGGGGGTCCCCAACTCGCCATGGTCGGTATCCGCGCATACGCAAATAACGTCGTTCTGAGCCCATCAGCTGGACCCTATGCCGATATAGCGATCGTCACGCCATCCTGGGCCGTACAGTTAAGGTGAATATTTTTCGATATTTGTGTTGCGATCAGGGTTCAGTCTGCGTACAAAATTGGGGTGCGAGAGCAGCACCAGCTGGCGACCGAACCCGGTCCCGAGACGGCCGCGTCATCGGTGACACCCCCGACCCACGATCCGACCGCACAGGGTGTGCTGCGTGCGCATGGCCTCGCCATGACCGACGCGCGCGCGCGCGTCTATGCGCTCCCCGTGCTCTCTAAAGTGTTCACCCCCGAAGCCCACCCGACCTTGGCCCACGCCTACCTGGTCCAGTGGGCCTCGCTCTCGGTTCAGCTTCAAGAGCAGTCCGAGCGCCTCTATGTCGAGGCCGGCCGCAGCTGCCTCGCCGCGGGTGAGCAACACATGGCCAAGATCATGCTCGCCCTCGCCGCCGAGGCGATCGAGCGCTACCGACACATCGCCGACGACGCCCGTCGGCTGGTCGAGTTGTGGAATCAGCGCCAAGCCCTGCATCTCAACCACACCTACCTGCTCATCCAACCCACGCCCGACACGATCGTCCGTCTGGTCGAGAGCAGCGAAGGGCTGATCAGCGAGGGTCGAGCCTGGGCCCTGATCGCGTCTCAGTATGAACTCGACCGGCTCTACATCTCCGCCGGCAACACCTTGTTGAAGTTCGCGGACACACTCTTGGGCCCCGAGCTGGTCTCGAAACTCCAGAGTCCCCGGTGGATGGCGCAGGGGAAGGGACACAGCCGTGCGGCCCTCGCCTGGGTCCTCGAACACCACCCCTCGCGCGCGGGCACCATGATCGAGGCCGGCACCCACCTGCTCCACGAGTACACCGAGTTCCTGAGCACCTGCGCGGTCGCAGCTCTGAACCTCGGCGCGAGGGCCTGAGAACCTGGGCACGAGCGCCTGACTCACGAGCCACGTTGCGGTTCGGTGACGACAAGCAGCTCCACTCGAAGAGTTGGTGGGCGCCCACACACGATTCTCTCTCGACTCTCTCTCGACCCTCTCTCGACCCTCTCTCGACCCTCTCTCGACCCTCTCTCGCCTTGGCGCGTGTTTCCGCTTGGGCTCTCCCAAGCGCTGGTTTCCCGATCCCAAGACCAGGCTCGGGGTACAAATGCAGAGATGGGTGAGCGGGAACCGGGGGCCAGCGCGCGCCCCCAAGCCACAGACACGGTCGACTCGCTGATCGACTCGGTGATCCCCGCGTTCGCGGACCGACTGCAGGTCGAGGGCGAGCTCGCCCGCGGTGGGATGGCGACGATCAGTACGGCGATCGACCGCGCCCTACAGCGTCGGGTCGCCATCAAACGCATCCACCCCGGCAATCAGGAGTCGGCCCTGGCGGTGCGCAGCTTCATCCGCGAAGCACAGATCACCGGTCAGCTCGACCACCCCAACATCGTTCCGGTGCACGAATTGGGCATCGACGAGTCGGGTCTGTTCTTCACCATGAAGCTGGTCGAGGGGCGCACGCTCCAGGATCTCATCGAGGCCCTGCGTGCCACCCAGGCCCGGGTCGACGCTCAGGGTGTCGAGTTGGCCTCGCCCGTAGAGCACGACGATCTCCTGCGTCTGCTCGAGACCTTCAACAAGGTCCTCGACGCCGTCGCCTTCGCCCACAGCCGCAAGGTCGTCCACCTCGACCTCAAGCCCGACAACGTCATGGTCGGCGACTTCGGGCAGGTCTACCTGATGGACTGGGGGATCGCCAAAGTCATGCCCCCGCCCCTGGGTGGCAACCCCTTGGGTCGCTCCCGCCGGGTCCGCGACAGCCTGCCCCTGAGTCCGCAGCGCGACAACATCATCGTCGGTACGCCCGCGTACATGAGCCCGGAGCAGGCCCGTGCCGACCACCGGGCCATCGACGAGCGCACCGATGTGTTCGCCCTCGGGGCGACCTTGTTCGAGATTCTCACCGGCCTCCCCCCCTACCAAGGTCGCAGCGCCATCGACGTGCTCATGAAGGCCGAGGACGCCGACGTTTCCCTGCCCGAGGACCTGCCGATCTCCCGCGAGCTGCGGCGGATCGTCGCCAAGGCCATGGCCCGCGAGCCCGCCGACCGCTACCAGAGCGTCGAGGCCCTCCAGGTCGACATCCACAGGTTCATGCGCGGTGGGGGCAACTTTCCGCGCCAGAACTTTCCAGCCGACCACTGGATCATCCGCGAGAACGAGGTCGGAGACGCCGCCTATATCCTGATCTCCGGGGAGTGTGAGGTCTTCAAACAGATCGACGGGCGCCGCGAGTCGCTGCGCAAGCTCGGTCCCGGAGACGTGTTTGGAGAGACCGCGATCTTGGCCGCCACCCCGCGCACCGCCAGCATCGTCACCCTCACCGAAGTCGTGGCCATGGTCGTCACCCGAGACGTCCTCGAGCGGGAAGTCGAGGCCATGAAGCCGTGGATGGGCGGCTTCATCCGAGCCCTGGCACAGCGCTTCTCCGAGGGCGAGGAGAACCGGCGCATAGCGATCATGAACGCCAGGTCGGCCGGAGCTCGCGGAGCTGGCGGAGCTGGCGGAGCTGGCGTTCTTGGCGGAGCTGGCGTTCTTGGCGGGCCTGGCACAGGCCTACCCCCGAGCGCACCCAGCCCTGAGGAGGTCGCCAACCAGGTCATGATGGTCCTCAAGACCTGGGGAAGGTGGGATCGAGACCTGGGCTGGACCCTGGGCCTGGCCCGGCTCAGCGAGGCCCTCGGGCACGGTATGCGCATCAATCCTGATGCGCTCGCGGACCTGCTCGAGCAGGTCGGCCACTTCAAGGTCGCGCGCAGGCACGACAGCGTCTCCCTGCGTGACGATCGGGCGTTGATTGCAGCGATCCGCGGGCCGCTGGGGTTCTAGAGCAGAGGCCTCAATCTCGTCGCACGGCGCTCACGAACGCGAGCGCCGTGGGCGTGAACCCATAGACCAAGTTGACGATCAAGATCACGGCCACAGGGACCGCCACCCCCCAGAGCTTCCCGCCCAGCAACAGCAACCCCACAAACAGGGGCATCGCCATCAACGCGGGTTTTCGAGCCTGGACGGCCTCGCCCATCTGCCTGCCCAGGTGCCGGTAGTGGGTCGAGAACGAGACCATCTGGGTGCAGGCGACCCCGACCATCAACCCGACCAGGGCCTCCTCCTCGGGGAACAAGATCAGGGCGCAGAGCACGATCAAACCGCCCACAGTGCTCGGGACCCCCGCGAATCGCTCGGGGTCGCTCTCGCTCTTGGCGAGGGTGAAGTAGACCAGCCTCGAGATCGTGAACAGGGCATAGGCCACACCGATCCCGACCCCCACGGCCCCGCCCAGGGCGAAGTAAATGGCGACCCCCGGGGCGATGCCGTAGTTCACACCGTCTGCGATGTCGTCGGAGTAGACCCCGAACCGGGTCCCGCCCCAGCGCCGGGCCGCGGCTCCGTCGAAGCCGTCGAATCCCGCCCCGAGGATCAGGAACAGCAAGCTGATCTCGAAGCGCCCCTGGGAGGCGAAGATCATGCTGAACACCCCGCACAGGAGGTTCGCCCCGGAGAGGGCGTCGGCGATGAAGCGCTTTCGCAGGATCCCCAGATTGTAGAGGACCACGGTCGCCGAGAACGCCACGTTGGCCCACAGCAGAGCTGAAACCACGGGCAGGCTGACCAGCTTGGGGAGCCAGCCCTGGCTGACGAAGAGCAGGGCGATCAAGGTCGTGTAGCTGATCCCCGTGCGCAGCCGGTTCTCGGTCGAGCCTTTGCCCAGGGCGTAGAGCACGATCAGCAGGGCATCGAGGCCGAGCTTGGCGAACAGGGCCGGCCCGGGGACCAGGTCGAGGCAAAAATAGGAGACCGTGAGCAGCAGCGGGTAGTCGGTGACCCGGTCGAAGACACGACCAAACTGAGAGTCGAGCCCACGGGCACGTGCGACGACGCCGTCGAGGTAATCGAGGGCCGCGAACACCACGAACAAACCCAAGACCAAGGTCGGGCCCAGGCGCAGGACCTCGACCTGACGCAGGCTGACGAACATCAGGGGCGTGACCACGCCGAGCTTGAGCGCCGACAAGACGTTTGGATGCACGGGCAAACGACTGCCCAGGGCCTGCTCGGCGCGGGCGACCCAGGCCGGCTTGGAAACCAGGCTCCGCCGGGCTTCGCCGGGCTTCGAGTCGGGCTCCCCCAGGTCCGCTGGTGGCATCGCCCCTGGGGATTCACGACTCTCGACAGGGGGCGCCGGCTGAACCTCGGATGGATCTCCCACGCGAGATCAGTCTAGCGCTCGACCTCTACAAGGCGCTCGGATTCGCTATTGGTCTGGTCCCAGTTTGGTCTCGGTCTCGTCACCCACAGACCACCCCATCTTTGCGGCCAAGACCTGGAATACGCTGGCCTGAGCCGGCACCAGGCGCACGGTCACGGCGCAGACACCCATGCTGATCACGTCGCCTCGCTCGAGTTCGATCTTCCACTGCCCATCGACGGTCAAGAACGCGTCGCACTCTCCAGTCGGCCCTGCCCACGTCACGCTCACGCCCTCGCTGGCGGGGACGACCACGGGTCGAAGGCTCAAGCTGTGGGGACAGATCGGGGTGATTGTGAACACCTCGGTGCCCGGGGCGACGATCGGGCCGCCGGCGGCGAGGTTGTAGGCGGTCGAGCCCAGGGGCGTGCTGACGATCAGCCCGTCGGCCTTGTAGCGGGCGAGCTCGTGATCGCCGACTTTGGTGTCCAGACGCAGCAGGCGAGGGATCTGTCCTTGCTTGATGTAGACGTCGTTGACGGCCTTCTCGCTGGCGATGAGCTCGCCCTGACGATGAACCTCGACGCTCATGCGCAGGCGTGGCTCCCAGCCCATGCGGCCCTCGAGCGCATCCTCCAGCGCCACGAGTAGCTGTTCGCGACGGTAGGCAGCCAGGAACCCGAGGTCGCCCAGGTTGACACCGGTCACCGGAACCTCGAGGTCGGCGACCCAGCGGCTGGCCCGGAGCAGGGTCCCGTCCCCGCCCAGCGCGATCACGAGGTCGAGATCGGGGGGCAGGGCGTCGAGGTCGACCCCCACGACCTCTTCGGGGAGCTCGAGCCAAGGGTTGTCGCGCTGGCTGTCGACCTGCCTGGACACGGCCACCCCCACCCCCCGCTCGACCAGCCAGGTCGCCGCCTGGCTGGTCGCAGGAAAGGCCGCCGGACCGTCGACCCGGGGATAGAGCAGCACGCGGCGGACGGGGGGGATACGTTGTAGCGGCAGCATCGAGTCGGTTCGAGTCGGTTCGAGTCGGTCGAAGTCGGTCCGGGTCTCGAGAGTCGGGACCGACCGCTCAGCCCTGCTCGGGTGCGTAGAGGTAGCCCTGGTGCTGGAACAGGCAGATCTGACCGCCACCTTCGCTTCGCGCCCGCTCGAGCGCCGCGCCGACCAGGTCGATGAGATCCTGGACCGAGTGCGTGTCTTTGTTCGGAAAGAACGAGACCCCCACGCTCACCGAGCAGCGGTGACTGGGGTCGGCGTCGAGGCGGAGCTTGGGCGTGTCCAGAGAGATTCGCTCGGCGACCGCGAGCGCCCCGGGGAAGTGGGTGTTGGGCAGGAGCAAGATGTAGCCGCGCTCGTCGAGACGGAACACGAGATCGATCTTGCGCACGCTGACCTCGATGACGTCGCGCAGGGAACGGACGACCCCGGCCATGGCCTCGGTCGAGTGGCGCGAGACCAGGCTGTCGAAATCATCGAGCTCGATGCGCAGGCAGGCCAGGGGATCGCTGTAGCGCTCGGCCCGATCGAACTCTTCTTCGGCCCGGCGGATGAACGCCTCGTTGGGACTCCGAACCCCAGTGCTGACCTCTGCCCGGTCTGCGCGCGCGCCTCCAAAGCTGGGGTTCGGGGTCCGCCCCCGGTCGCTCCGGCTGCCACGGTCGCCCCAGACGCCACGGGTGGGCTCCTCCGCCGCCCGCTCGGCGATCACCTTGCGGGTTCGAAGCAGCGCCTCGACCCGCGCGCGCAGCTCCTCGGCGTCGTAGGGCTTGCCCAGGTAGTCGTCCGCGCCACTGCGCAGGCCCTCGACCCGTGCGTTGACCGAGTTGCGGGTGCTGACCATGATCACGGGCAGGTAGTTGCCCTGGGCCTTGGCCTTGAGGATTCGACAGGTCTCGAGTCCCGTCAGCCTCGGCATCACGACGTCGAGCATGACCAGATCAGGGCGGTCGCGGGTGAACACCTCGAGGGCCTGCTGGCCGTCCACCGCCTCCGTGACCACGTAGCCCGCGGCCTCCAGCGCTACGCGCGCAGCAGCGCGCTCTACCGATGAATCGTCTGCAACGAGGATCTTCGCGCGGGGCGTGCTCATGGATCGGCCCGAGTATGGCCCCTCACGACGCCCAGGCACAGTCCAAACCCACGGGCGATCTATCCTAGCGCGGATCCACACGCGCCCCCCGAATTCGCGCTTTCGGACCCGTAGACGTGTCCGGGGCGCGTCGATCCGTCGACCGAAACCACTCTACAGCGTGGTATCTGTCCGGCCCCGCGCCGCATTGACCCCTTTCAGGGTCCCCACAGCGCCCCGCTCAGGGCGTTCCGAACCGCCGCGGACACCCCACGGCCTCTCATCTCCAGTCCTCTCCAGTCCTCTATCGTTGCTTGACACGTCTTGGGTGCTCCTCTACATCTCTCCGTCCCATGGGTACCCACTACCCCAACTCGGCCGACATCGAGCGCGCATGGCTGCTCATCGACCTCGACGGCCTGACCGTCGGTCGCGCCGCCACGCAGATCGCCAGCTTGCTCCGCGGCAAGCACAAAGTCATCTTCACGCCTCACATGGATGTCGGTGACTTCGTCGTGTGTATCAACGCCGAGAAGGTCAAGTTCACGGGCAAGAAGCTCGACCAACACCTCTACAACAAATACACGGGCTACATCGGGAACATGAAGACCCGCACCGCCCGTGAGATGTTGGCCAAAAAGCCTGAAGTCGTGATCAGCAGCGCCGTCAAGCGCATGCTGCCCAAGGGCCCCCTCGGCCGCGTGACCTTCAAGAAGTTCAAAGTCTACGCCGGCACCGAGCATCCCCACGGCGCCCAAAACCCCCAGCCCCACAAGATCTAAGCGATGAAGTACTACGCGACCGGCCGCCGTAAGAGCGCAGTTGCCCGTGTCTGGCTCACGCCCGGCGAAGGCACCATCACCATCAACCGTCGTCAGGCTGAGCAATACCTGACCCGCACCACGAACATGAAGTTCGTCGTGCAGCCGCTCGACGCCACCGACACCCGCGAGACCTACGACATCTGGGCCACCGCCAAGGGCGGCGGGCTCTCGGGCCAAGCCGGCGCCGTCCGCCTGGGCATCGCCCGCGCGCTGCTCCGCATCAACCCCGAGTTCCGCCCCGACCTCAAGGCTGCCGGAACCCTGACCCGCGACCCGCGGACAAAAGAGCGCAAGAAGTACGGTCGACGTGGCGCCCGCGCCCGCTTCCAGTTCAGCAAGCGCTGATCGACAGCGAGACCACGCATCAAACGCCCCTCCCGAGGGGCGTTTTGCTTTGGTTCGGGGTTCGGGGTTCGGGGTTCGGGGTTCGGGGTTCATGGCCGCCATCCACGGGCTCGAGCCCGCCTCGCCGACGGGCCCCGCTCACAGAGAGGGGGACTCGAAGTCGAGGACGGGCCCGAGAGCCAAGCCAGTCTAAAGCTAGCAGTCCGTGGTGAAACCCATCGCGGTGCCTCGCGCCGGATTTTTCGTCGAGGGCGAGGCGCTGAAACGCAGCTGTACCGGGCGTACTGCAAGTTTCGGCAACACTGCGATCGGCGGAAGGGCCAAGCGAGGTGTCGTGAGGGGTTTCGCCACGGGCTGCTAGGCCTTTCGAACTGGTCGCTACAGGGTCTGCATGTAGAAACGGTACGCCTTGCCGTCGTGCAGCATGGACATGCTCGCCAGATCGCTGTTCGCCGGCGTTCCCAGCAGGTTGAGCACGGGGATGGAGTTGTGTGCGTACTTGTACTGGCTGCCGTTCCACGAGCCCTGGTAGAACTCGGTGTTGCTGCCCAGCTTGAAGGCGTAGAGGCGGAAGGCGCTGCCGTCGTGCAACATCGACCAGCGAGCCCAGTCCGTGTCACCGGGGAAGTCCACGACCTGGAGCGAGGGGATGGCCGGGCTGACACCAAACTCGTAGTGGGTCGTGCCTGACACCCAGAGGGCCTGATAGAGCAGGTTGGGGTTGCCCAGCTGGCGCATGTAGAGGTGATAGAGGCCCCCGCTGTGCAGCATCGAGAAGCTGCCGGCATCGGCGTCGGCGGGGATATTGGTCAGGGTCAGGACGGGGATCGAGTTGTGCCCGTACTTGTACGAGCTCCCATCCCATGAGAACTGGTAGATGGTGTTGTTGGTGTTGCCCTTGAAGACATAGAGTCTGTAGGCGCTGCCGTCGTGCAGCATCGACCAGCGACGGAAGTTGGCGTCCGAGGGGGCCCCGGTGATGGGGATATTTGGGATAGAGTTGTATCCAAATTTATAGTCACTAGATCCAGGAACATAGGCTGCTTGATTGACTGAACTCATGATGTTTCTTCCCTTCGCACTTTGTGGCGAACGACTAAAACCTAGAGGCCAATCCGAGAAGGTCAACACGAAATATGCAGCATTAAATCACGAGCCGTCACAACCCAATATCGCAACGACCACAATACGTTTGCAGATTAAAATATTACCTATCCACAACCACTGTTCCAAAGTACGGATCAACTAGACTGAGGGCGGGGGAGCCTCACTCGAGTTCTGGGTGTCTGGGCAGGAGACAGCCGAGGGGGCCCCCCCCCCTCAGGCCGAGCCGCCCTACTTGTTGGTCGGAGCGGGGACCGAAGCCGGGTCGGCGCCCTGGGGGATACCCGCCACCTTCTGATCGCCGATGACGTCGAGGGTCCCCGGGCACTCGAGCGCGCCCAGAAACGCGACCACGTCGGCGGCCTCGGCGTCGCTGAGCTGACGATCCCGCATATTGAGATCGAGGCCGGGGGCCTTCGCGTTGCCACCCGCGGCCATGAACCGAACCACCTCTTCGAGCGAGGACTCCCGCCCATCGTGGAAATAGGGCGCGGTCTTGGTCACATTGCGCAATGTGGGTGTGCGGAAGGTGTAGTTGAAGACCTCGTCGGCGGCGGGCTTGCCACGACCGATGTCGGCGCCCTCGCGCAGGGCTCCCGAGACGTCGTAGGCGAGGCCGACGCTGTGGTACCCACCATCGCTGAAGTTGTCGCCCGAGTGGCAGGTGGTACACGAGGCCTTGCCGCGAAACAAATCCCAGCCGCGCTTGGCGGCGTCGTCCATCTCGCCCTTGTCGAAGTCCGTGTCGCCACAGAGCAAAGTCCGCTCGTAGGCAGAGAGGGCCTGAGCCACGTGTTTGGGCTCGACCGGTGCGTCGTCGGCGAGTCCAAACACGGACTTGAACTGGGCGGCGTACTCGGGCAGAGCACCGATCTCTTTGGCCTTGGCGTCGAGTTTGTCGGCTCCCACCCCCATGTTGCCACCCTTCCACGCGCCGATGGCCTGCTTCTCCAAGCTCGGTGCCCGTCCGTCCCAGTACAGCCCGTGCTCGTGGTAGCCGACGTTCCAGATCGTGGGTGAGTTGCGGCCCAGGGGCTTGTCGCCCGCCCCCAGAGCCTTGGCCCGACCGTCGGCGTTGCCGAGCTCGTTTTGATGGCAGGAGTAGCAGCTGCGCGAGCCGTCCCCCGAGAGCCGCTTGTCCATGAACAGAGTGTGGCCGAGGGCGACCTTGGCCGTGCTCATGGGGTTGTCCTCGGGGACCTTGGGCGCCTCGCTGAGGCCCTCGGGCAAGGTCCAGGCGAACTCTTGTTCGGTCTTGTCCGCGCCGGCCTTGTCTGCATCGACCTTGTCTGCATCGACCTTGTCTGCATCGGTCTTGTCTGCATCTGCCTTGCCTGCGTCCGCCTTGCCCTGCTTCCCGGAGTCACAGCCGGGGGCGAGCACCAGCACGCCGGTCGCTACGAGGCAGGAGAGCGAGGCTTGAAGCACGCGAGGGTGGAGAGCCATGGTCGAGAACATAACAGCCCGCGCGCGACCGGGGGAGCCCCCCCGAATGGCCCGAGGGCAAGCGTGAGACCTTCCCTCGGCGCCGGCTTCAGTCGGTCAGCCCGAGCCAGGCCTTGCGCACGACTCGCTGGGTCGCCGTGACCGTCTCGAGATCGACGATCTTGAAGCTCGGGTCCCCGCCTTCGATGGGCTCGACCTTCACCTCGACCGTACGGGCACCCCGGAGGAGCCCGAAGCGGTGGTTTTTCCCGAGCTTCAGGGCCGCCAGCTGGCGCGCGTAGCTGTCCTTGCTCACGGCCTGGCCGTCGATGCTGATCAGGGCGTCGCCGTTGCCGATCCCCCCGAGGTCCGCCGGCCCCCCCTGGCGCACGCTGGTGAACACGATGTGCTCGCCGTCCCACTCGGTCTCGGCGGCCACCCAGGGCCCGGGCTTCTCGACCTTGCGCTCGAGTCGGTAGCCCGCGTGGGCGAGGTAGCGATCGTAGTCGACCTCGGCCGTACCATAGACATAGTCGCTAAAGATCGATCGGACCTGGTCGGCGCCGCGGGGTCCAGCCTGATCGATGAACACCTGCTCGAGCTGCTCGGGGCTGAGGCCCGCGCCCGTGTCCCGCCAGCCCTTCCACAGCTCCTGAAACACCGTGTCCGTGCTGCGCTGGCCGTTGCTGACCGCGCGCAGGTGCAGATCCAGGATCAGGCCGATAGCCAGGCCCTTGTCGTAGTAGGAGAAGTAGGCGTTGTCGTAGTCGTCGGGCTTGGCCCAGGTCTCCCAGGAGCTCTGGGCCGCGGACAGCCGCCCGTGCCCCGGCCGGTTCTCGACCCGGCGGATCCGGCGGGCGAACTCTCCCAGGGTGTGGCGCTCATCCACGAGCCCCGCCCGGCTGAGCGTCAGGGCGCCGTAGTAGCTGGTGAAGCCCTCCGAGAACCACAGCATGGAGGTGTGGACCTCGGCGTCGTAGTCGAAGGGCCCGAGCACCGCCGGTCGGATACGCTTGACGTTCCAGAGGTGAAAAAACTCGTGGGCGGTCACCGACCAGAACCGGCGCTTGCCCTCGTCGTCCGCGAACGCCCACGGGTCGACGCCGATGACCGTAGAGTTGCGGTGTTCGAGGCCACCGCCGTTGTCTGGGCGCAGGTGGTAGATGAAGGTGTAGTCCTCAAAGGGGATCGCCGTGCCCGGTGGCCCGAACACCGCCGCCGCCGCCTCGGTGATCTTGCGGAGCTCACTCTCGACCGCCGCCGGATCGTAGGCCCCCTCCCCGGCCATGATCAGGCGAATGGGGTGGCCGTGAAGATCGAAGCGGAGGGTCTCGTAGATGCCCGCGTGCAGCGGGCTGTCGACCAGGGCATCGAAGCTCTCGGCCACGAAGCGCCGGCCCGCGGCCCTGCCCTTGGCCCGGGGATCTGTGGGCAGGCCCGTGGCCACGGCCGCGCCCTCGCCCCCGGGCAGGTCCCCGTCCACACGCACCTGGATCGGGCGCTGCTTGTGACCCACCGCGTACATGAAAGCGTAGGCCGGATTGACAAAGCCCATCGAGTCGTCGAGAAAACAGCCGCCGATTCCACTGTAGGAGCCGCAGTAGACCCGGTAGTCGACCGCGAAGGGCTCGCCCGCGTGGCTGACGGCCCAGCTGTTCTCGTCGAGCTTGCGCACCGACAAGCGCTGGTCGGCGATCGGCCTGCCGCGTTTGTCGAGAGGGTGAGCGACGAGGCCCCGAACGTTGCGGTGGGCGTCGGTGAGGTGGTAGGCGCCCGGGTTCCACTTGGGCAGCTCGAGCGTAGCCTCGGCGCCATCGATGTCCGAAAACCGCAGCGAGAGCGAAAACTCGTGCCGGTGGGGCCGAGCCATGCTCACCCGATAGTCGAAGCGAGGCTGGGTACCCACGCTCGAGCGCAGGGCGTCCGCGACCACACTCGTCTCGGTCTCGGGGTCGGCGAAGCTGCCCGTCGCCTCGGCGGCGAGTGTCGCCTCGGCGGAGGGGGAAACCAGGGCCAGCCCGAGCCCGAGCCCGAGCCCAAGTCCAAGTCCGAGCAGAGAGAGGATCGGCAGGGTGACTCGAAGGCCGGCTCGCATAGCCCAGCATGGGACGCCGGCTGGGTCCCGCGCAAGCGCCCGACGTGCGATGCTCGGGCGTTCACCATGGCCACAATGGAACCAGGCACGGTCATTCACGATCGCTACGTGGTCTCGAGGGTGCTCGGACGCGGGAGCTTCGGGACGACCTACGCGGCCCGCAACCTCGACGACGACGCGCTCGTGGCCGTGAAGGTGCTCGACCTGCGCCGGGTCGACGACTGGAAAGCCGTAGAGCTGTTCGAGCGCGAGGCCCGGGTGCTCGCCAGCTTGGACCACCCCCAGATCCCTCGCTACATCGACTTCGTCCCGCTCGCCGAGGACCACAGCGCCCTGCTCGTCCAGGCCCTGGCCCCCGGTCGCTCGCTCGAGGCCAGGCTCGCCGACGGCCAGCGCTTCGACGAGGACCGCGTTCGCTACATCGCCGCCCAGCTGCTCGAGATCCTGGTCTACCTCGCGGGCCGGCTGCCGCCGGTGATCCACCGCGACATCAAGCCGGGCAACATCTTGCTCAGCGACGACGACCGTTGCTACCTGGTCGACTTCGGCTCGGTCCGCGACGCCGTCGAGGCCGAGCGCAGCGGCGGCAGCACGGTCGCCGGGACCTTCGGCTACATGGCCCCCGAGCAGCTCCACGGCGCCGCCAACCCGAGCTCGGACCTCTACGGCCTGGGCATGACCCTGGTCCACCTGCTGACCGGCACGGCGCCCTCGGAGCTCGAGCGCCGACGCCTCAAGGTCGACTACCGCGCCGACATCCAGATCAGCGATGGGCTCGCGGCCTTTGTCGACCGGTTGATCGAGCCCATGCAGGAGGACCGCTATCCGAACCCGGCCGCGGCCACTCGGGCCCTGGCGAGCGCGGGGGGTCTCCAGGCTGATCTCTCGCTCGACTCCTCGGACGAGATCGACCAGAGCTCGGCGCTGTACCTGCGCTCCCTGCTGGAGCCGTCGGAAGGGGACGACATCATGTCGGTGCTGAACCTCGGCCAGCAGTCGTCGAGCTCGGGCGCAACCTTGCCGGCGCTCTCGGGCGAGGCGATCGCGGCGACGTTGGCCAGGCGCAAGCAGGAGGCAGAGCACCTCGCTCAGGTCGAGGAGGCCGCCGCCGCCGAGCGTCGACTCGCCGTCGCTGCGCGCAGCCAGCCTCGGGTCACGCTCGTCGACGACAGCGAGGGTTTCACGGTCGTCGTCCAACCCCTGCCGCTGACCCGCAGACTCCTGGTTCAATCCCCCATCGCCCTGTTCATTGCGATCAACCCGGGCTTCGCCATCGTCGGCGGCTTCCCCTTCTTGGGCAGAATGTGGCCGGTGTTTGCGGACTTCTTTGTCGGGCGCCTCATCGTGTGGATCCTGGTATTGGCGGCCGTCAATATCTACATCGCCAAGCGCCGCGATCCGGTCTTGAACCTGCGCGTGACGGGGGGCCACTTTGCCCTGTGGACCCACGATCCCGAGGCACCGCTGGCTATCGGTCCCATCCAACAGCTCCGTATCCAGGCTCGAGATACCGACTCCGACGGCTACGGCCAAGGCTCGATCGGCTCGCAGAATTTCCACCGACTCACCGCCCGGGACCTCGAGGTCCTCGAGCGCGCCCGCGAGCGCATCGAGGCCATGTCCAAAACCTGAGCCGAGTCCCAGCAGGCCGCGCTCAGCTGAGCGTAGGCCCAGCCAGCCAGCCCGAGTTCGACAGCTCGGGCAGCGGTCGAACTCGGGCGTCGTCTCGACGGTCGCGCAGCGGTCGCTGCAACCGCCGAAGGGCAGCTTCGCCTCTCTGGTCTCCGTCGACCGCGAGTGTGTCGAAGTCGATCGCCGCCGACCCGAACAAGGCCCGGACCGCCGGCAGCACGAGACCCTGCTACAGTCCTCGGCGCGTGCGCAGCGAACACGAGGGACGCAGGGCGCTGATCTTGGGCGTGGTCGTGGCCGTGCTCGCCGGGATCTTGCTCTTGCCTGGGCTCGGCGACATGGGCCTGTGGAGCGAGGGGGAGATGGCCGTCTTCGATCGGGTGGCCGCGGCGATGGGCGAGCCCAGGGCCGAGCTCACACGCAGCGCCTGGCTCCCCGACGCCCTGCGAACTTGGTCCTACACACATTTGGGGTCCAACGACTTCAGCCTGCGCCTGCCCAGCGCGCTCGCGGGTATCACCCTGGTGCTCCTGACCTTCGTCTGTGCCCGGCGTCTGGGCTGGTCGCTGCGCTGGGTCGGCACCGCCTGTGGCTTCGCCCTCGCCCTGCCCCTGCTGCTGGTCAGCGCGCGGACCATGTTGGGGCAGGCCAGCGGCGAGCTGTGGATGACGGGAGCCGTGCTCGCCCTGGTCGCCGCCTTGGACGTCTCGCCGACGAACCCGGGCGCTCGCTTCGGCGCTCGCTCACTCGCCGTCCGCCTCGGCCTCGGCCTGACCGGCGCCACCTGCCTCGCGGCCAGCGTGGCCTCGACGGGGCTGCTCATGGGTGGGTGCCTGCCGCTCGCTGTGATCGCGCTCGCCGAGCTCGCTCCGGTCCGCGGGCGCGGGCGCTCATCCGAGGTCGATACCCCGACTGCGCCCTCGAAGCCCGAGAACTCGGAACCCGGGACCCCGAATCCAAAGACCCCGAATCCAGAGAACTCGAACCCAGAGAACTCGAGTCCAGGGTGGGTGCTCACGCTGCCGAAGCTCGGCCGCGTCCTGCTGTGGACGGCCGCGGCGGGCTGTGGGTTCTGGGGCCTGTGGCTGGTGGTCGGCCAGGGTGAGGGGTTCATCCCCCTGCTCGCGGCGTCCAGGGACCTCGGGCTCGTCGAGACGCCGACCGGACGGGTGTTCTCGGCCAGCCTCGAAGAGTACGGCTACCTCGTGTTCCCGTTCACGGGCCTGATCGCGGCGGGCTTGCTGACCCCCGGTCGCGCGCGCTGGCCGGCCCTGTGGCTCGGCATCGCCCTGATCTTCGCGAGCCTCAACTCGCTGGTCTACGGGCCCACGCCGGCGCCCGTGCTCCTGCCTTCGGCGCTCTTGGCCACCGCCGCGCTCGAGCGCATCTTGGATCCGCGCGAGCCGATCGCGGCTCGCCGCCTGTTGGTCACCATCGCGGTGCTCGGCGCCCTGGTGTTGGCCAAGGACGCCGGGCGGGTCCCGGGCAGCGTGGCCTCGCCCCTGCTCCACGTCCCCAAGCTCCTGTTCCCCGGGCCGTTCCCGGGCGCCGAACACCTCGACTTCGGCGCCCGCCTGAGCAGCCTCGCCAAACACTTCGCGGCCGCCCTCCTCGTCGCCCACACCCTGGCCCCGGCGAGCGACGATCAACGGCGCGCCTGGGACCGGCTGGATGCCCCCCCGTGGTGGCTTCGGCGCTGGCGTGCCGTAGAGGCCCGGATCCCCTGGATCGAGAGCTTGCGCGCCCTTGCTCCGGTGGGCCTCATCGTCGTCGTCTTGGCGATTCAGAGTGTCGGTTTTGGACGCCTGATGCTGGGTGACCTCGGTGAACAAATGTCGATCGCGCAGCCCCTGCGCAGCTGGCGAGCAGGGGTCGCGGCGGGCGAGTTTCCCGACTCGCCCCTGGGCCTGCACCGGATCCGCGACCCCGGCTTGGCCCGCTACGGCCCCGATCCCGGAGATGCCGTGTTCCTCCCCAACCGCAGCGACCTCGACCGCTGGCTCGCCGACCCCGAGCCCCGGACAGCGTTGATCCGCCGCCGCGACCTGCCCCCGGCCTTCGCCCACGCCCGCACCCACGACCAGCCCCTCTACGTCCTCGACCAGCGTCACCACACCTACCTGCTGGTCGCCAACGTGCTCCCCGAGGGCATGGACGACCAAAACCCGCTCTTGCCCGTGCTCCTCGCCGAGCGCCCCCAGCTCGCCAACGAGACCCTGGTCAGCTGGGACCCCTACATCTCCCTGGTCGGCTGGGAGCTCGACGGACCCCTGCACCGGGGCTCGAGCGTGACCCTGCGTCTGGTGTTCGAAGTTCGGCGGCCCCTGCCCGCCGGCAGCAAGCTCTACGCCCGCCTGCAAAAGGGCAAGTCGAGCCGGGTCGCCGCCGCCCCCCGCCCGCTCACCAACGGCATCCTGCCGCCCAACTTCTGGCGGGCCGGCGATATCATCCTGCATGAAGAGACCCTCGAAGTGCCCTGGCTCGAGGTCCTCCCGGGTGAGCACGAGCTCATCGTCGGCCTGCGGCGCTCCGAGAAGTCGAACCTGAAGATCAGCGAGCCGGCGGAGGGCGAGGGAGCCTTCGGCGCGACTATCAAGGGCAAGAGCCACGAGTTCGCCGTGATCGGTACCGCCGAACTCGCCTGGTAGCGGCGGCGCGACAGTCCAGGCCCCGATCGTGGGCCAGGTTCGTGGGTCATATTCGTGGGCCGCGTTCACGGGCCGTGTTAACGTCCGCCCGTGGCGAGCAAGGCCCGCGCCCGAGTCGAGGCCCAACTCTCCATATTCGGAGGGACATCCCCCGACGAGGCCAGCCCCTCCGATGCGCTCACAGGGACCCCCGTCGACGAGGCCAGCCCCTCCGATGCGCTCACCGCCACGCTGCGCGAGGTCTTCGGCCACCCGAACTTTCGCCCCGGTCAGCGGCGCGCCATCGAGGCCGTGAACGCAGGGCGAGACGCCGTGGTGTTGTTGCCCACGGGCAGCGGCAAGTCCCTGTGCTTCCAGGTCCCCGCTGTGGCCATGGCCAGGGCCGGCCGGGGCTGCACGGTCGTAGTCTCGCCCCTGCTGGCGCTGATGCACGATCAGGTCCGGGCCCTGACCGCCCTCGGCGTCCGGGCCGAGGCCCTCAACAGCACCCGCAGCCCGGCCGAGCAGCGGGAGGTCGTCCAGGCCTTCGAGGCCGGTGAGCTCGAGCTCCTCTATGTCTCGCCCGAGCGCGCCGCCCAGCGACGCTTCCGGACCAGCTTGGCCCAGGCCGACGTGGCCCTCTTGGCTATCGACGAGGCCCACTGCGTCAGTCAGTGGGGCCACGACTTTCGGCCCGAATACATGCGTCTGCACGAGCTGCGCGCCCGGGTCGACTGTCCCGTCATCGCGCTCACGGCCACGGCTACCCGGCGGGTCCTCGGCGAGCTGAGCTCGGGGCTCGCGCTCGTCGATCCGGTGCACATCGAAGGTGGGTTCGCGCGCCCCAACCTCGGCTTCGAGGTTCATCACGCGGCCACCGACGCCGCCCGCCTCGGGATCCTCGAAGATGCCCTGGCCCAGACTCCCAGTGGCCGGGTGATCATCTATTGCGCGACCCGCAAAAAGACCCAGCGCGTGTGCCAGGCGCTGACCCAGGCCGGAGCCAGCGCGGGCTACTACCACGCCGGGCGCACGGCCCTGGCCCGACAGCGCGCCGAGGCGGCCTTCGCCTCGGGGAAGCGGCGAATCTTGGTCGCCACCAACGCCTTTGGGATGGGTGTGGACTTCCCCGATGTCCGCCTGCTGGTCCACTTCCAGACCCCCGGCAGCGTCGAGGCCTACTACCAAGAAGCCGGCCGAGCGGGCCGGGACGGCCTGCCCTCGCGCTGCCTGTTATTTTTCGGCGCCGCCGACCTCAGGACCCAGCGCCGGCTCGCCATTCCCAGGCGCTGCACCGCCCGACAGCGCGCCCGCGTCGAGTCGGCGCTCGAGGCTGTGGTCGCCTACGCCCACGCAGATAGCTGCCGGCAGCGCGCCATGAGCCTGTATTTCGGCGCCGCCGAGGCCGGCGAAGTACCGAATTGCGAGCGCTGCGACTGTTGCCGGGGCGAGGCCAGTCGCCCCGCACACAGTCGCCCGAATTCGCCGGCGCCCGCCGCCATCCCCGAGGGCCTGGAGGACGCGGTGATGGCCGCCCTCGAAGGTCTCCCCAAGGCCGTCGGCCGCCTCGACCTCGCCCGTATGCTGGGAGGATCCAAGGCCAAGTCGGTGCGCAAGCTCGGGCTCCAAAAGGCGAGCTGTTACGCCAGCTTCGACGGCCACACCCAGGCCGAGCTGCTCGCTACTTTGGACGCGCTGCGCCGCGCGGGGCGGCTGGTCCAGCGGGGTCGCAAGTATCCCAAGCTGTGGCTCGCGGGGCGGACCCTGCCCGGTTCCAAGGCCCGGGCGGGCCGGGGGTCGGGCTCCAGCTCCAGCTCCAGCTCCAGCTCCAGCTCCAGCTCCAGCTCCCCGGGCAGCGAGCTCGCCCGGGGGCTCGAGAACTACCGACGCCGGGTCGCCCGACGGCGCGGCTGTAAGCCGTTCATGATCTTCCACCGTAAGGTCATCCTCGCGGTCGCCCGCCAGCGGCCAGAGACTCTGGCTCAGCTTGCGCTGATCCCCGGTTTGGGTGTGGTCAAGGTCGACGAGTTCGGCGATGACATCTTGGATTTGGTCCGCCGCGCCCAGGCCTAAACAAGAGAGCCGGTCCAAGAGAGCCGGTCCAGGAATCCTCTCAGAGAGAAACTCGTGAGACGATCGATCGGCGGGTTCGGTACCACCTCACAGAGACCAAATGAGCTACACGACTACGTTCAAGCCGAGCATGGTGAAGCGGATGACGGGCAGGTCATCGCTATCGGCAGGTACCCCGGGAATCAGTCCTGAATCCCCGGGAATTCAGGGGCACAAGAAGGGTCTTGATCACCAGTGGCCCAAATGGTTCCAAGCTGGGAGCCATCGGGGGAATGAACAATCCACACTACCCTCTTGGTGTGCTTGTCCCAGGTTAGACTTGCGAGAAGCGCACCCTGGTCCAGTTCACAAGCGTTCCGTACCCTGAGGCGAGCTTCCTCCGCTGGAATCTGCACGTGGCAGTTTCGGAGGTCAGCATTACAGTCGCTCAAAAAGTTGCCGGTAACCTCCATGCTCTCTCCATCCACGAAAATGAAGAAGTCGAGCGTCACGAGGATCTCTTCGATTCGTAAACTTGAGACATGTACCCAGACCTTCACGCGACACATCGCGGCTGGGGCTGTGTCGCATTCGACATGATCAGGAACACACAATTCTTGGCAGCTGATGACCTCAGGTTCTGCATTCTCACCCAAGACCTCACTCATAGCACTGATGGCCTGGTCGGCTGCCCGATGCGCCTGTCCTAGATCTATCCTGTAGGTCGGTGACGGAGGTTGCGATTGAGGCGAGTTTGTTCGACACCCGGCCACGGCCGCGATGAGGGCCAGCGCCTGGAATCCATGAACAGGAAACCTCACTGCCTATGTATCCAGTCCATAGAAGTCTGGACCTGCCCCGGGGCCGAGGATATCGACCCGCATCAGTACACCTGGCTCCAGCTTTTGATTTGGTCGAGGTTGGCTGTACACAGATCCTGGGCGCGCATGAACTCCTGGCATCGGTTGCAGAACTCGAGGGCGTGGTGGTGATCCGTGCGTTGGTGGAACATGATGCAGATCTGTCCGTTGTCTGGCACGTAAACCTGACGGCAGTTCGGGTTCCCTGGGCTATGGAATTCGCCAGCCGTGTTGAAGTCGTTTTTCTGCAACGTGGCGTTGTGGTGGCAGTGTGGCCCCTTGCCGCCGTTGTCGTCGGTGTAGTGTTCGTCGTGGTCCTGCTGGGCCCCGTTCCAGGTCATGGACGGAGCGACCATGCCGATTGCATGGCCGATCTCGTGGGCGAATATACGGCAGAGCGCGGCGGCTTTCTGATGACGCGTACCATTGGGGTAATACATCGACATGTCTTGGGTCAGCGCGATGTTGGCTCCCGATGCCGCCCCCCCGATTGGTTGTACAGGCTGCAGGCTAACCGTGATATGAAGTTCAGGGGGCCAGCTGGCCTTCGGTTGTTGCGAGAACAGTGCATGGTGGTAGGGGTCGTCTGCGACATGGCTGGCGTATTCTTCGGCCAGGTCCGTCAGGGCCTGGTTGTCGTTTCCTGTAATCGTGATCTCTGCTGTCCGATCGTCGATGAGGCGAATGGTGTGCTGGACTCTCGCTGCAGAGTCGGTGAACCGGTTGATTTGGATATCGCGCGTGAGGCCGTAGTAGCGGCTGACCTGAACTGTCGCGGTCGGTTCGGGGGGCAGGCGGAGCTGTCGATGAGGGGGGACGTTCTGCTGCTGCGGCGGCAGGTGGATGGTCAGCTTCCAAACCCCATTTTGGTGGGCGACCGTGTCGGCGCCGGCGCCAAGTCCACCTTGACCATTCACTAGGGGGAGCTCGACTTCGAAGTCTCTTTCGGCACCGATCGAGTTCACCAGTGCCAGGCGCATGACCAACCCACGCTTGCCCTCGGGGATCGCTGGTCGGGTTTTAACCAGTGGCTTTATCATTGGCCAGGAGACGAGCTGCCTGTTGAGGATCTTCTGCTTTGCGACCCGCACGAGCTCGATACCGACATCGGCGAAGATGCGATGCAGGTCACCCTGGAGGGACGCGTAAAGTTTTTCACCCTCGTCATTCATGTAGTTGAGGATGTAATAGAGCTTCCGGCGAATATCGAACTGTTTGTCGAGCGAGGTGTTCTGTTTGTCGCTACGCTGGGCCGTGACGGTATAGGACTCGGGCCCATAGTGCGGCAACGTCAACCGGTTGCGAAAATCGCGGGTGTGGGCGTCCTCGGGGGTCGACGACCGCTGGGTGTTCGGGTGGTCGCCGATGGTGAAGCTGGCTGCTGCGGCGACCGTGTTGAGGTTGTTGTTGTCTGGGTCGCAGGTCCAGGTGACCGTGCGGTTGGCGTTGTAGCCGGTCGCCCGGCTGCGTGTGACCTTCAGAGGGATTTCGGGGCCCCAGTGTTTGCCGGGGGTCGCGGGCAGGTTGACGTACCAGGTCACGGGCATTTTTCGGTCTCCAGCTCGTCGTCGATGGACAGGCTCTCGAGGTCCCACTCACCCATATCCTGACCGGTAGGGGGAGGGTCGGTGGGCTCGTTGGGCAGTTGTTTGGGGTCGTCGTCGATGACGAGCTCGATCACGTCCCAGCCTGGGAGCTGGATTCGGTGGTGGCGATCGACGGTCAGGCCCGTCAGGCGTTCGCCGATGACATAGTGGTGAAGCGGGTCGGCCACGGGCCGATGATAGCGGGCGGGACGTGCGTGAGGTCCACAAGGATGGTTGGACCGCTACCAGTTCGGTGGGCGGAAGGCCATGGCGCGATGGAGGGAGCGATGTCGTGGTGTTCCCGACTGGAAACTGGCAAGTTGGGCTTGGCGCGACATGCCAACCAAATGAGAACCCGTTCTCGTCGCCTTGGTCAGGGCGTCCTGCGTCCTGACTCGGGCTCGGCGAAGGCTACGTAGATGAGCCCCAAACTTCTGTTGCTCTGTCGGGCTGGGCTTGGAAGGACCGGGCCTGTCGGCGGCCTCGGCCCGGCTCATTTCAGGCCCAGGCCTCTGTCCTCGAGATCAATGAGGCGCAAGGGGCGTCGGTGTATAGGTCTGGCCGACGACCAATTTGATCCCGAAATCTTTGCCAAAGAGGTCCTGGTCCTTCGCTCAGGGAAGACTCTGCGCTCCACGACCGAAAATACCGACCCTCGAACCACGTGGATCCGCCTGCTCTTACCAAGCACCTATGCGGGGTCTGCTTCCGACCACCAGGCTGCTGGGCTGGCTTGTCCAAGACCGGGTGATCCAAAGGCTGACCTGGCCTCCGCCCCAGATCGCCGCGTAGAACGATCAGTATGAAGATCAAGCCGCTCCTCGGTCTCCTGCCCCTTCTCCCGCTTCTACTCGCGCCTAGCTCGTCTTGGGCCAGTCTCCCTGACCTGTGTGATGACCTGCGCCTGAACGACGTGGGAGCTCCGATCACTGACAGCGTGGGCACCCCG
>Ga0256845_1000051_pt1 | contig 95883 bp, 84 predicted proteins | sample RiftiametaG_FD_189101 | JGI IMG/M metagenome (GOLD analysis project Ga0256845, IMG submission 189101) | Tube worm associated microbial communities from hydrothermal vent at the East Pacific Rise, Pacific Ocean - Riftia | ecosystem: Host-associated > Annelida > Integument > Unclassified ...
CAGCTAAAGTGGGTTGTTTTTGTATTTTCATATACAAATATAACAACTATAATGCTGATAATTAAATGATTACACAATTAAAACAAACCAATTTATAAATAATTTACCGTGCAACGGTCTTATTTTATGTTTGTAGTGATAAAAGTTACAATTTACATATGAAAATAGTTACTTATTTAGATGTTTGATTCAAAAATAAAACCTCTTAAATTTAAGAGGTTTTATTTGATTTAGATTTAGTGTTTATCTCCTTGAGGTTCTTTTCCTCCTTCAACATTCTTGTCTTTAAACTCAGTTAAAATGTAACTTGCTACATTTTGCATTTGTTCAGGATTTAATTGGCTTTCCCAAGGAATCATTCCTTTTTCAGGAACACCATATTTAATAGTCTTAAATACATCATTAATAGTATTACCATGTATCCAAGCATTATCAGTAAAGTTTGGTCCTACACCTCCACCACCGTTTGCAGCATGACATGCTACACAGTTTTTGTCGTAAGTTTCTTTACCATCGGCTAATTGCACAGCATCAGTTGCCATTACAACGCTAGCTTCATCAATACCCGGGCCATTTGCTTTTTTGTATTTTTCAATTTGTTTTTCAGCAATAGCGTATTCTTCATTTAACTCATCTTGTTGGTTAAATTTTCCCATACCAAAAAACGCTACACTATAAAATATTGCTGCGATAATAGTACCATAAAACATGTATAGCCACCATGGTGGTAATTCATTGTCTAACTCCATAATACCATCGTAGTTGTGATCTAAAAGGTCTTCGCCTAATAATTCATCTTTTAATTTTTTATCACTCATCGTGTTTAGTTTTAATAATTTATTTATCCTCTTTAAAAGGAAGTTCCTCTACATATTTGATGTAGCTTTTATCTGCACGGAAGACCCAAATAAGTAATCCAACAAAAAAGCTAAAAAATATAACAAAGGAAATGATAGGGAATATTGCTATTCCATCTATCGTTTCCATAGTATGTTTTACAAATTTTAACATCTTATTTAGAAGCTGTTTTTTCTACATCAGTACCTAAGCGTTGTAAATAAGCGATTAAAGCAATAATCTCTTTACTTGCATCAGCTTCTTTTACACCTTGCTCTTTTAATTCAGCAGCAATTTCGTTTGCTTGAGCTTCTAAATCAGCTTTACCAGATTTAATTTCTTCATCAGTATAAGGAACACCTAATTTTTGCATTACTGCCATTTTAGATGTTGTACTTCTTACATCAATAGTTTTAGAGTATAACCAAGGGTAATGAGGCATTACTGAACCTGGAGACATACTTGTTGGATCAAACATGTGGTTAAAGTGCCAAGAGTGAGATTTTCTCAATTTCTTAGAACCTTCACGTGCTAAATCCGGACCAGTTCGTTTAGATCCCCATAAGTGTGGATGATCGTAAACTGTTTCTCCTGATTTAGTGTAATCTCCATAACGTTCCACTTCATGTCTAAACGGACGAATCATTTGAGAGTGACAGTTGTTACATCCTTCTTTAATGTAAATATCTCTTCCTTGTAATTCTAATGGAGTGTATGGTGTTACCGCTTCAATAGTAGGGATGTTAGATTTTACTAAGAATGTAGGAACCATTTCTACAGCACCACCAATTAAGATAACTACTAAAGCAAAGATTAACATTCTTACAGGTTTTCTTTCGATAACTCTGTGCCAGTGCTCTCCTAAGCCTGGGTTAAATGATTTTTCTAAAGCAGGAGCTTCAGCTGCTTCGTTAGCAATAAATGAACCTGCTTTAACAGTTTTCCAAATGTTAACTACAAATAATAATGCTCCAGTAAAGTATAATGTTCCACCAACACTACGCATTGCATACATTGGTTTAATTTGTGTTACTGTTTCTAAAAAGTTAGGGTAAGATAAAAATCCATCAGCTGTAAATTCTTGCCACATTAAATACTGTGTAAATCCTGCCCAGTATAACGGTAAAGCATAAAATAAAATACCAATTGTACCTATCCAAAAGTGAGCATTAGCTAATTTTTGAGAGTATAATTTTGTTTTAAACATTTTAGGAATTAACCAATAGATCATACCGAAAGTTAAAAAACCATTCCATCCTAAAGCTCCAATGTGAACGTGAGCAATAGTCCAATCTGTATAGTGACTAATTGCATTTACACTTTTTAAAGATAATAAAGGACCTTCAAAAGTTGACATCCCGTATGCAGTAATTGCTACTACAAAGAATTTTAAAACTGCGCTATCTCTAACTCTATCCCAAGCACCACGCATGGTTAATAATCCGTTAATCATACCACCCCAAGATGGAGCAATTAACATAATTGAGAATACTACACCTAATGTTTGTACCCATGTAGGTAATGATGTATATAATAAATGGTGAGGACCAGCCCAAATGTATAAGAAAATTAATGCCCAAAAGTGGATAATAGATAATCTGTAAGAATATACAGGTCGTTTTACCGCTTTAGGAACAAAGTAATACATCAACCCTAAGTAAGGAGTAGTTAAGAAAAATGCTACTGCATTATGTCCGTACCACCATTGTACCAATGCATCTTGTACACCTGCATAAATTGGGTAACTTTTCATAAAACTAACCGGTAAAGCTAAAGAGTTTACAATGTGTAAAACTGCTACTGTTACAAATGTTGCGATGTAAAACCAGATGGCAACATATAAATGTCTTTCTCTTCTTTTTAAGATAGTAGCGAACATATTCCATCCAAAAACAACCCAAATACCTGCAATAGCAATATCAATTGGCCATTCTAATTCAGCATATTCTTTACTTGTAGTATAACCCATTAATAAGGTTACAGCTGCAGCAACAATAATTGCTTGCCAACCCCAAAAGTTAATCATACTTAATTTATCACTCCACATTCTTGTTTTTAACAAACGTTGTAGCGAGTAATAAACCCCCGTAAAAATTCCATTACCTACAAATGCAAAAATTACTGCATTGGTGTGTAAAGGTCTTGTTCTACCAAAAGTAGTATACTCTAAATTGAAATTTGCTGCGGGCAAATAAATTTGAAAGGCAACAAGTAGTCCTACCAACATTCCCACGATACCCCATAGAATGGTGGCAAAGGCAAACATCTTTACGATTTTGTTGTCATAATAAAATTTCTCAAGATTTCCTGACATTTTTTTTGTTTTAAGATTAAATTTTTATTGTATTATTTTTAGTTTGATTTTCTTCTTTTTTTGATGGAGTGATTAACTCATCATCAAATAACATTCTAACAGAAGGGGTATATCCATCTTCGTACTGGCCGCTTTTTACAGACCATAAAAAAGCACCTAAGAAGCTTGCTGCTACTATGATGCTGACGATGATAAGGATGAATAAGACGCTCATTAAGTTAGTTTACCCCGCAAAAATAAGGTGTTGTAGAGCATAAAAATATGACATTCGTCACGAATAAAAAAATAAAATTAGATAGAATTTTATCTATTTTAATGATTATCAATATTATAGTGTAAACCAATATTTTTGTTTTGTTGCTGAGCTGATTTGGTTACTAAGTAGGCAACACTTCTCAGGTTTCTTAATTCGCAAATAGAAAGTGATAATTGAGCCTGTTTGTATAGCTCTTCAGATTCATAATAAATAAGTTGTAATCGAGAAATAGCTCTTGTTAAACGCTTGTCAGACCTTACAATTCCTACGTAATCACTTAAAATGGTTTGTAATTCATTTTTAGTTTGAGAAACTAAAATTTCCTCGTTTTGTAATTCAGTTCCTTTATTGTCCCAGTTAGGTATTCCTTTTTGATGGGAGAAGGATTGTATTATTTCAACACCATCTAAATAAGCGTTGTGAGAATAAACTAAAGCTTCTAATAAAGAATTAGAAGCTAATCGGTTTGCTCCGTGCAATCCTGTATGAGCACATTCTCCGGATACATATAACTGTTGGATAGAAGATTCTGAATTGTGATTTACATTTACACCACCACATAAATAATGTGCTGCCGGAACCACAGGAATGTAATCTTTAGTAATGTCAAGCCCAATTGAAAGGCATTTTTCAAAAATAGTAGGGAAGTGACTTTTTAATTTTTCTTTATTGATGTGTGTAGTATCTAAATACACATGGTGTTCTCCTGATTTTTTCATTTCAGCATCAATTGCTCTCGCAACGATATCTCTTGGTGCCAAATCTTTGCGGTCATCATAATCTTCCATAAAAGCATAGCCTTTATGATTTCTTAAAATCCCACCAGCACCTCTAACTGCTTCAGAGATTAAAAAAGAAGGATTATCTTTAGGATTAAAAAGTGCAGTAGGGTGGAATTGTACAAATTCCATATTTTTAATTGTTGCTTTTGCACGATAAGCCATAGCAATACCATCGCCTGTAGCAACAGTTGGATTTGTAGTATTTACATATGCCTGACCAATTCCTCCACTGGCTAACAAAGTGATTTTTGCTAAAAGTGTGAAAATTTCATTGGTTTTTCTGTTGAGCACATAAGCCCCAAAGCATTTTTTATCAGGAGTAGCTCTAGAAATTTTTTCGCCTAAATGGTGTTGGGTAATAATATCAATTGCAAAATGATGGTCTAAGATAGTAATGTAAGGGTGATTTTCTACTTGAGCAATCAGAGCTCTTTCAATTTCATTTCCTGTTAAATCTTTATAATGTAAAATCCGATGATCAGAATGGCCTCCTTCTTTGGCTAAATCATAAGCTCCAGTTTCATTTTTATCAAAATTGGTTCCCCAATCTATCAATTCTTGAATACGAGCAGGAGCTTCTTCAACTACCATTCTTACCACTTCTTCATCACACAAGCCATCACCAGCAATAAGGGTGTCTTTTATATGACTGTCAAACGAATCTGTTCCTTTAATAACAGCTGCAATACCACCTTGAGCGTATTTGGTATTACTTTCATCTTCATTGGCTTTGGTAATTATAGTAACGTTTACTTTTTCATTTTTTTTACGAAAATGTTCAGCTACTTTATAAGCGTAACTTAATCCTGCAATGCCCGATCCTATTACTAGGAAATCAGTTTTTATATTTTGAGATGTAGATTTGATACTCAATGTTTTGGTTTTTTTTGTAAAAGTAATAGAAAGAAATTGTAATTCTTTTCAACTTTATAACTTGCTACTTTTTAACTCAATTCCAACATTCTGTTAACAGATTTTAGCGCTTTTAGACGTGTTTCTTCAGGAACAAAAATTTCTGGTTGTAAGTGAACTAAGCTGGCGTGTATTTTTTCTAAGGTATTTAACTTCATATAAGGACATTCGCTACACGCACAAGTATTATCTTCGTTTGCCGGAGCAGGAATTAATGTTTTGTTTGGAACTGCTTGTTTCATTTTATGAATGATACCCACTTCTGTAGCTACAATAAATGCTGTAGCATCGTTTTCTTTTACATATTTTAAAAGCGCAGTGGTAGAACCAATAAAATCAGCTTCATCTAACACTTCTTGCTGGCACTCAGGATGAGCAATCATTTTAGCTTTTGGATATTTTCCTTGAATGAGTTTTAATTTTGAAGCAGAAATTTCGATATGAACCTCACAAGAGCCATCCCATAAAACCATTTCTCTACCTGTTTTTTTAGCAACATACCTTCCTAAGTTGATATCTGGAGCAAAAATTATTTTTTCATCTTTTGGTAAACCATCAACAATTTGTACCGCATTAGAAGAGGTACAAACAATATCTGTTAACGCTTTAATTTCTGCAGAACAGTTAATATAGCTAATTACAGTATGGTCGGGATGTTGCTTTAAAAAGGCTTCAAATTTATCTGTTGGTGCAGAATCGGCTAAAGAGCAACCTGCATTTAAATCTGGAATAATTACTTTTTTATCAGGACTTAAAATTTTTGCAGTTTCACCCATAAAATGAACACCTGCAAATAAAATTACATCCGCGTTGGTTCTTGCAGCTTCTTGAGATAAACCTAAACTATCTCCAATGTAATCGGCAATGTCTTGAATTTCTTCTTGTTGGTAATAATGAGCAAGAATTACAGCGTTTTTTTCTTTCTTTAAGCGCTCAATTTCAGCAATTAAGTTTTGCTCTTTGGTAAGCTCTGCAGTTACAAAACCTTGATCTTTTACTTGATCTAAAATATTCATATTGTATACAATTTGGGCAAAATTAAGCATACTAATGCTTAATCAACATGATAAATGTTGTTAAAAAAGGATGCTGAATTAGTTTGCGGTAATGTTGAAGTTTGTACAGGTGAATATCACTTTTTTTATGCTTATTAGTGATGAGTGTGTTCTGGAAGGGTATGATTTAGAAGTTTATGCTTTTAAGTTGCTGGTAAATTACTATCCCATCTCTTATTTACTTGATTTCTTGAGGCTAAAGCAAGTTGAATTCTTGTTTTGATGATAACAAGTTCAGTTATTGAATGGGGTTCGAAATTATAATCATTGTATGAGTCATCATTTTTTTTGATGTATGACTTTAAATTTTCAGAATCTAAAACAATTTTTTTCTTTCCCATAACAATACTTCTCTTTTAATTATAATGCAATAGTAAAATTTTAATTGGGGCTATTATAATAAAAGTGATAAACGACTATTCTTTGTATATAAACGACAAAAAGTGTTAATATATCTTTAAAAATGATTTACTTGTATTTTAGTCTTGTGTTGAAAGAGTTTTTTATCTAAAGTGAAAAATAATGAGTGTTAAAAATAAATGGGAAGCATCATTTTTAAAAGAAATGAGCCTTAAAACAGATCCTTTAGCAGATGATTTGATTAAAAATATTATCAAAAATAAAGGTTTTGGAGAGTTACGGATGCTGTTTAAAACATTAAATGATAATGATGATAAAGCAGGCTCAGCATCTACAAATACTGCGGTAGTAAATTATTTTAATGCAGAATTAACATTACCCATTTGGGCAGATCAAGATAAGATTGCTTTGGCAGAGCAAATGTTTTTAAAAAATGGACCAGAGATTTCTTTATTGCTAAATTTTAAAGCGCTACCACTATGTTATACAAGTAAAGGTGGAGCAAAAATACTGGCGCTTTCAGGAAGAATGACTGAGCAAGGAGATAATACAGAAAAGCTAACGAGAAGATTAATGGAAACTGCTCAAATGGTTATTAATGTAATGTCTCCAGGTGGTTTTGATCCTAAAGGAAAAGGAATTATTACCATAAAAAAAGTACGTTTATATCATGCTGCTATTAGGTCTTTTATTTTAAATCAACAAGCAAATAAAGAAGGGTGGGATGTAGAGCAATTTGGAGCGCCAATAAACCAAGAAGAATTAGCTGGAACTCAAATGGCTTTTTCAGCATTAACGATAAAAGGGTTAGAACAATTAGGATGCGATTTAACGGTAGAAGAGAAAGATGCTTATATCCATTGTTGGAATATTGTTGGGCATTTTTTAGGTATAGACCCTCAGCTTTATCCTGAAAATTATGAAGAAGGTTTTAGTCTAGGGCTAGCGATTTTAAAAAGAAATTGTGGCTCATCAGCAGATGGTAAATTATTAACGAAGTCATTAATTGATTTTTCGGCTAATTTTATTCCTGGTAAATTATTTGATGGAATACCAGTTCATTTTATAGATTTATTTATTGAAGATATTGGAAAAGATATTGATATGAATTTGAATGAAGTTTTAGGGATTCCTGACAAACGAAATTGGTGGTTAAAACTGCTTATTTCAATCTTTGATTTTTTAGATAAATTAACGGGCTTAACAAAAATTACAGATAAATTATTCCCAAGATTAAATTTAAGAATTTTACAAGGGATGATTAATCACTATTTAAAAACAACAAAAACGGAATTTTATATTCCAGAATCATTAAAACAAAATTGGAATTTAAAATAAATTTAATGGACTTAAATTATTGGATTAATACTGTAGATTATACTACACCCCAGTTGCTATGGAATGGTGTTGGTTGCCTTTTTTGGGTGGTAACTTATGCTGTAATGGTTAAAGATATCTTAAAAAATAAATTTATAGAAATGCCTTTTTTTATTGCTGCAGGTAATTTAGCGTGGGAGTTTGTGTGGAGTGTTTTTTATCATCCTGATACAGGAGCACTTTATGCTTTATCATATCAAGGGGCATTTTTATTAGATGTATTTATTTTTTACCATCTGATTAAAAATGGCAGTTCACAAGTGGTTTTACCCGAATTAAAAAAGAATTTTAAGCTAATTTGTTTTTCAGCATTAATACTATGGCTTCCTTTAAACTACTTTTTTGTTGAAAATGGGTTTGATACATCAATTGGTGCAAACTCAGGCTATATTTTAAATTTATTTATTTCTATTTTATATCCTTTATTACTTTTAAGAACATCAGCATCAAATTTTTCTACAATTATTGCTTGGTGTAAAATGTTAGGTACAGGTTTTATAACTGTATCTATGTTTTTGATTTATCCTAATAATTATTTTGTTCAAACTTTAGGAATAGCATGTTTAATCCTTGATAATTTTTACATTTACATACTTTATCAAAAACAAAAAAAAGTATTGTTTAATTAATATGAATAAGAAAATTACACTTCAAATAGCTTTTTGTATACTTACATTAGCCTTTATAAGTAACTCTAATGCTCAAGAAACCTCAGAAATAGACATCACTAGTTTGAAAAAAGAACTAGTGATTGATTTTAATATTTTAAGTTATTCGGATAGTAATAACTTAAATGTTGAAGATGTTGTTTTACTAAATAATAATAAATTTCAAAAATACTCATGGGATTCCATTACGAGTGAAAATTCAGTGGAATGGTTAGCGTTTACATTGCAAAACAATAGTAGTGTAAATAAAAAAGTAGTATTAGGGACAAGTAAATTTGATTTTCTTGAGCTTTATACTCAAAATAAGGAGGGGAAATGGGGGTTTAAGTCTTCTGGAAATAAGCAGGTTAATAGTGTTAAAGAAATTGTTTTTGATGCGAATTCGTATTTAGATATTTCTATTCCTAAAAATGGAAAAACAACAGTCTTTATTAAAGCAATTAACTATTTTAAAATTAAACACCAATATTCACCACTACCATTTACTTTGTATGAGAAGGATTACTTTACTCATTATACCGATAAACAAAAATTTTATAATTACTTTTTTTTAGGTGCAATTTTAATTATTACACTTTACAATTTAGCGTTGTTTTTTCAACTTAAAAGTAAAATATATCTTTTATACGTTTTAAATAACTTTGCAATATTAGCTTTTGTAATAGCTCAGTCTGGATTTACATCGGGTTATTTTTTTAATAGTTTCGAGTATCACGAACATATACTCTTAATATTAGGGAACATTGCTTTTGTTTTTTATGTGTTATTTTCTAAATCATTTTTAAAATTAAAGATAAATAAACCTAAACTAAATCGGTTTTTTAATGCTGTTTTATGGATTTGGACTTTACCTTTAATATTTGTTTTCATTAACAAACCTCTTATTGCGGTTTCATTTGGAGGTGTAGTAGCTCTTATAGTTTATACATTAATTATAATTGCAACAATTCAAAACATAAAAAGAGGAAGTAAATCAGCTAAGTTTTTTTTGATAGGAAATATTTTTTATTACATCGGGATTGTAATTTCTATTTTGCAAATTAGTTTTGTATTGCCAACAGTCTTTTTAGGTTTTTCGGCCATAAATTATGTGCAACTTGGAACAATTTTTCAATTGTCTTTATTCTCATTAACGCTGGGTTATGATATTATAAAAATAAGAGAGGATATGGTGAAACTTACTAAAGCAAAAAATAAAGAGTTAGAAGATAAAGTGCAAGAAAGAACGGAAAGTTTATCAAACCGAAATGTTGAAATTGAAGAAATGCTTTTAGAGAAAGAGATTTTGATGAAAGAAATACACCATAGGGTAAAAAACAATTTACAACTAACCTCTAGCTTATTAAATTTACAAAGCAATCGGGTTGAGGATGAAAAAGTAAAAGCAGCTTTACAAAATGGGCAGTTAAGAATAAAATCTATGCTGTTGGTTCATCAAAAATTATATCAAAGTGAAAGTTTTTCTGAAATTGATGTGCAAATATATTTAACGGAGTTAACAAAAGAAATTGCTAAAACATATGCTCAAGATGGTCGAGGAATTGAAATAAAAATTAATGCTAATTTAGTTTTATCTATAGACCTTGTAATCCCTTTAGGATTAATTGTAAATGAATTGGTTACCAACTCGTTTAAGTATGCTTTTAAAGAGAAAAATATTGGCGAAATATCAATATCACTTAACAAAAATAGTAACAATATTTACACGCTAGCATTTAAAGATAGTGGTAAAGGGTTTAATGAAAAAGATGTTGATTACAAAAAGTCTTTAGGGTTAAAACTCGTAGGGATGTTATCCAAACAACTTGGTGGTGAATTTATTGTTAGTACTGCAAAAGGAGGGGGTTTTACTGTAGAGTTTCCAGAAAGAATTATCGATTAATAAGTTTAATAATAATGAAGAAAATTTTAATTGTAGAAGATGAAGTAGTGATAGCTTCTGATATTGAAGAAATGTTAGAGGAACTAAATTATGAAGTGGTTGATATTGTGATTACAGCAAATGAAGCATTAAAAGTTTTATCTACAAAAACAGTTGATTTGGTATTATTAGATATTCAGATTAAAGGGAATAGAGATGGTATTGATTTGGCAAATGAAATTAAAAAAGAGTACAAGATTCCTTTTGTTTTTTTAACATCTCATGCAGATCCGATAACCGTTGAACGTGCAATTAAATCTAAACCTGATGGGTATGTGGTGAAACCATTTGAAAAGAGAGATTTATTTACTGCTATTGCTCTAGCTTTAAACTCAGATGTTGAAGCTGATATTAGTGATGGTTCTGAGACTATTAATGTTGAAAAAAATTACCTTTTTGTAAAAGATAGCCATAAGCATATTAAAATTTATTTTAAAGAGTTATTGTGGATTAAAGCAACAGGAAATTACCTAGAAATCCATTGTGAGGATAAAAAATATTTGATAAGATCATCGATAAAAGAAATGATGAAACAGATGCCTAAAGATTTATTTTGCACAGTACATAGATCATACGTGGTAAATTGTTTATCTGTAAGTGAAATTTCGAAAGATTTTATTAAAATTAACGAAGAAGAAATCCCTTTAGGTAGGGCTTATAAAAAAATAGTAACAGAATTATTAGTGGGATAAAATAGGTCTTATAATTTTTGTTGTTTGGCTAAAATGTTAGAGGCTAAGGTTACAAAAATCACAACAGTAATAGAACTTAAAGGCATTAAAATTGCGGCAAAAATAGGAGTTAAAATTCCTTGTACTGCAAAAGTTAATCCTACAATATTATAAAGAAAAGAAATTACAAAACTGATAATGATAATACGAATACTACCTTTAGCAAAGCTTATAAATGTAGGGAGTTGATCAAAAACTTGAGCATCTAAAATTGCATCACAAGCAGGAGAAAAAGTGTTTACATCTTCAGAAATAGAAATACCTACATTACTTTGTTTTAACGCACCGGCATCATTTAAACCATCACCAATCATTAGTGTGTTTTTGTTGTTTCGCTGAGCAGTTTTTATAAAGTTCAGTTTATCTTCAGGCGATTGATTAAACAAAAATGAACTATTGCTATTAAAGTAATTCAGTAAATTTTCTTTTTCACTATCATTGTCGCCTGATATTAATTGGAGTTGATAGCTGTTTGATAATTTAGTAATAGTCTGTTTAAGATTTTTACGGTACGCATTTTCTAATTGAAAATAGCCTAACAATATTTCTTCCTTTGTTATATAAACGCGGGTAGCTAAAGAAGAACTTTTTGTTTTATTCATTACAAATTGTTCTGATCCAATGGTGTAATTAACCTTGTTGATAGTGGCTTTAATTCCCTTTCCGGTAAGCTCTTCGTAATTATCAATATCAACTAAATTTGTTTGCTCCATATTGTTAAAAATCATCTTACTTAAAGGGTGTGATGATTGTCTGAAAATAGAATGCAGTTCTATTGTTTCGTTTTTAGTAAATGCTGTTCCATGGTAATTAATAACACTGTCCGAAGATTGAGTGATAGTACCTGTTTTATCAAAGATGATGGTGTCTATTTTTGCTAGGTTTTCGATAACAGAAGCATTTTTTAAATAAAATTTATTCCGACCTAAAATCCGTAAAACATTACCAAAAGTAAAAGGTGCAGATAAAGCTAATGCACAAGGACAAGCAATTATTAGCACAGCAGTAAACACATTAAAGGCAACCTTTAAATCTGATTGCAGCCAATAAATACCACTACCAAAAGCAACTATTAAAATAATAATGGTAAAATATTTACTGATAGAATTAGTAATACTTTCAAATTGGTCTTCATTTTCGTTACTAAACGCCTCATCGTTCCATAATTGAGTTAAGTAGGAGTGAGAAAGTTCTTTTAGCACTTTTAATTTTATGGCTTGTCCAATTTGTTTGCCTCCAGCATAAATTTTATCGCCACTTTTTTTTCTGCTTGGGGCAGATTCTCCAGTAACAAAACTGTTATCAATGTTGGCATTTCCTTTTACTAAAACAGCATCAACAGGTATTATTTCTTGGTTTCTAATTAAGATGGTATCACCCACTTTTAATTCGGATACAGAAATACTTTTTTCTTGATTTTGGTCGTCAATTTTTATAGTAGCAATAGGAAAGTATGATTTGTAATCCCTTTCAAAAGAAAGGATATTGTATGTTTTTTGCTGAAAAATTCTTCCTAATAACAAAAAGAAAACTAATCCAGCTAAAGAATCGGAATATCCTGCGCCTGTTTTACTTAGTATCTCATATGCACTTCTTAAAAAAAGTACTAAAATTCCTAAAGAAATAGGAATATCGATGTTTATAATTTTACGTTTAACCCCATTCCAAGCAGAAATAAAATAAGTATTAGAACTGTATAGAATAACAGGTAATGATAATACTAAATTGATGTATCCAAAAAAGTTAAAAAACTGACTCTCTTTTAGGGTGTCCAAACCAAAATATTCGGGTAAACTCAATAGCATAATGTTACCAAAACAAAATCCTGCTATGCCAATTTTATAAATTAAGCTTTTATCAATTGTAGCTTTTTTTTGTTCGCTTAGGTTGTCTAGGTTAATCTCGGGTTCATAACCTATAGAACTTAATAACTCTACCAATTCTCTAAAAGATAACTCTTGATGGCTAAAAGATATTTTAATTTCTTTTTTTAAGAAATTAACTCGAGATGATTTGATGTAAGGGTTTAATTTAAAAAGGTTCTCTAATAGCCAAATACAAGAACTACAATGTATTTGTGGTAAATAAAAAGTAACTAAACTAACATCATCATCTTTAAAGCTGATTAGTTTTTCTACAATTTCTAAGTTTTCGAGGTACTCAAACTTTTTATTAAAATCTTTTGGAGGAGTAATTCCCGGAGTATTTTCTAAATCATAATAATTACAAAGGTCATTTTGATTTAAAATTTCGTAAACAGTCTGACAGCCTGAACAACAAAAGTGCTTTTCATTAAAAAGAATATCTTCTTCTAAAATGTCTTCACCGCAGTGATAACAAGTGTTTTTGGTTGTATTCAAGTAGTTACTTTTAGACTTACAAAATTGTAGATAAAGTTACTTTAAAATATGAATTTTATCATGTTTTTATTACTTTTGTAATAGATAGCCTAACTATGAAAAAAACAGTTGAATTACCTAGATGCGCCACGTGCGAATCAAGACATAAATCAGTTTTTTGTGATTTATCTACCGAAGAAGCAAAAGAAGTTGACGCGGTAAAAGGATGTAATATCTATGATAGAGGGCAAGTTATTTTTCATGAAGGCAATAGAACCAATGGTATTTATTGTGTTAATAGAGGTAAAATCAAATTATTTCAATTAGGTGCAGAGGGTAAAGAGCAGATTATACGTTTTGCTAAAGCAGGAGATGTAATTGGGTATAGAGCATTATTAAGCGAAGAACCATTATCAGCATCTGCCGAAGCGTTAGAAGAAGCTGCAGTCTGTTTTATTCCTAAAGCGCAAGTGTTAAAATTAATTACGGAGAATACAAATTTTAATTTTAAAATGTTAAAAGTGTTGAGTCACGAATTAGGTGAAGCAGCAAAAGTAATTACCGATTTAGCTCAAAAACCTGTTAGAGAAAGATTAGCAGAAACTTTATTAATGCTAAAAGATACGTTTGAATTAGATGGAGATAAAACCATTCAAGTAAAACTATCTAGAGAAGAATTAGCCAATATTGTTGGAACAGCTACAGAATCTGTTATTCGGTTATTATCAGAATTTAAAAAAGATAAGTTAATCGCTGTTGAAGGTAGAAATATCAAACTTTTAAACATTCCTGAACTTACTCGTACAGCAAATATTTTTGATTAATTAATCATTTTTTTGCTTTTGGCACAAGATTTGGTTCTTGTTAGTCAAACCAAAAAAAATGAAACGATTATATTACCTCCTTTTAATTTTACTACCACTTTTTTTTACAAGTTGTGTTGTTGTAGATAATACACCAGGACCTTATGGTAGAGATGGGCGTGCTTATTTTGGTATTGATTATGAGCATGAAGCACCGTACAGTTATTGGGATGATAATAAATCTATCCCATACAATCCTGCTTTAGGAGAATACTACCCAACATATCCAGGGATTTTTGAGTTTGAATATTTTATCAATGAACAAGAATATTGGTATGGAACTTATGAGGTTTGGATAAATGAAGGTGGTATTGGAGGGGCTCACGGAGAACCAGGAGATGATGGAATGGATACTTTTTTAATGTTAATTACTGATCCTCACGGATATCATGAACATGCTGATGGGTATCGATTAGATGTGAGTGAACCTTTTGTGTTAGAAAAGAAAGAAGGAAAGTTAAATTATAAAATCACAATCCAAAAAGGGAATAGTAAAACAAGACCCGCACAAGATCCAAAATTTAAAAGAAAGTAAGTTTATATATAGTTAGGTTTGAAATGGGAGTGAGCAATCACTCCTTTTTCTTTTTTATAATTGAATTATTCCTTCAACCTTTTCGGCCTCTTGATGTATCTTTATAATCTGAGCAGAAGAAGTCATCATTTCTTTAGCAGTAATGCTTATAAATTTATTGGTTTTAGATTGTCGAGTTGTTAAAATGGCTTCATCACCAAATAGAGCCTCTACTAATGCTAATTTATGATTGTCGGCAGGTATAATAAATTTAAACATATAAACGCTAGGAAATTCAGTTAGATCATCTAATTTCTCTTGTAAGTTTTTATAAAAATATTCTTTCATTTGATATTCATTTTAAACAAAAATAAACCAAAAATTTGATTGTCTGATGATTGTCATTTAATAATATCAAAAAATGAATTACATTTACCTAAACAATTAAATTGTAAGTTATGAAAAACATATTAGTTCCTACAGATTTTTCGGAATGTGCACGCTTCGCTGTTAATACAGCTATTGATATTGCTAAGAAAAATGATGCAACCATTCATTTGCTACATGTAGTTGATATACCGTTAACATCTTATGATGCGGGAATGAATACCTACGAAAATATCCCTGAAACGATGTTTTTGATGGAGCATGCTAAAAAAAATATGGAGAAATTAATTGCCGAAAAGGTATTTGATGGAGTTAATATTACAACAATTGTAGAGTTTGATTTAACGTATGCTAGAATATCTAACGAAGCAAAAAATAAAAAAGCAGATTTAATTGTTATGGGTTCTCATGGAGCTTCTGGTTTTAAGGAGTTGGTGTTAGGTTCTAATGCTGAACGAGTTGTTCGTTTTTCAGAATGCCCTGTTCTTACAATTAAAAAAGATCGAACTATATTTAATCCTGAAAACATAGTTTTAGCATCTGATTTTACAGAAGATTCTGATGCATTTTTTAAACAGTTTTTCAATTTCTCATCTCTTTTTGATGCGCACCTTCATTTATTAAAAGTGAATACAGCCGTTAATTTTGAAACGACTAAAATTAGTAGAAAATTGATGGAAGATTTTATTGTTAACCATAATTTAGAACATCAAAATTGCTCTGTACACATTTACAATGATGAGACTGAAGAGGATGGAATTATTAATTTTTGTGATGAGGTGGATGCCGAATTAATTGTTATTGGAACACATGGTAGAACAGGTATTGCTCACCTAATAAATGGTAGTTTGGCAGAAAATGTAATTAATCATGCCGCTAGACCAGTGTTGAGTATTAAATTGTGATGATTTGCTATCCCTAACGAGAAAAATAAAAACTACATAAAGAGCTTAAAATTATATTTTAAAAGTTCTTTGCTTACTTAAGCGAAACAAGGTTGTATTAATTGTTGTTCGCTAGTTTGTATATTTTAGTAAAAGTTGTTTTATTTTTTTTCAATAGAGTAGATACGTATATAAAACATTTTATTGAGATATCACTTTTGTTTTCCTGCGCCTTCATAAAATTTATAACGGAAAACCTTTAAAAAATCTTCAGGTGGCTTGGTATCAAAAACAATTTCTTTATGAGTTTTTGGGTGCATAAAAACTAATTTAATAGCATGCACTCCAGTTCTTCCAATAGGGTTTTCTGTAGCTCCATATTTTTTATCGCCAACAATAGAATGGCCTAAAGATTGAAAATGAACACGAGCTTGGTGTTTACGTTCTGTTTCTTGCCAAGCTTCTAACATCGTAAAATATTCATTCTTTTTTAGCACACTATAATGTGTAATTGCTTTTTTACCATGTTTAGGGTTAGAGCTAGAATGAACAATTAATGCTTTGGTTTCACCTAAATAAGATTCGATTTTATCTTCATCTTTTTCTATCGTACCTTCGGTAATAATTAAATATTTACGTTTTGCTAAGGTCTTTTTCCAAGTATCTTCCAATTCAACCTGAGCAGCTTTGTTTTTTGCAAAAACCATCAATCCAGAAGCTTCTCTATCCAATCGGTGTATTACAAATAAGCGTGCTGTTGGATTGTCTCTTTGTATGTGGTTGGTTAATACTTGATAAACGGTTTGGTTTTTTTCTTTTTTAGATCCAATAGATAAAAATCCACTACGTTTATTGATTACAATAATATCTTCATCTTCAAAAACGATACTTAAACCTTGGTAGCTAATCTTTTTAAATGCTTTATCCCAACTAATTTTTACTTGGTCGCCTGCTTTTAGTTCATGGTTATGCTGGCTAACAATTTTATCATTAACCATAATCTGCTTATGCGTTAATAAAGATTTTACCTTATTACGAGATTTATCTTTAATCAATAAAATTAAATAATCAAGTAGTTCGCTAGCTTCAGTTACTTTGTAGCTGCTTGTTCGGTTACGAAAAGCATTAGGTTTTTTAAATTTTTTACTCATAACTTAGTTAAACGATGGATAATGTAAAGTGGTTTTATGTTTGCGAAATTAGGTAAATTCAAGCAACTGTTAGAAAAATACAAAATAGAATAAATTAAAAAGCCTTAAAAAGAAAAAATACTTGAGTTCTTAGTAACTTCGTTGGCTTAGTTTTTATAAATATATAAATCGTTCAATGTCTGATATTATTCAATTATTACCCGATGCTGTAGCCAATCAAATTGCTGCTGGTGAAGTGATTCAACGACCTGCAAGTGCGGTTAAAGAATTGCTAGAAAATGCCATTGATGCTGGGGCGGATAATATCTCCTTAATTATTAAAGATGCTGGTAAAGCATTAATTCAGGTAATTGATAACGGACAAGGAATGTCGGAAACTGATGCCCGGTTAAGTTTTGAGCGGCATGCAACATCAAAAATAAGATGTGCAGCAGATTTATTTAACCTAAATACCAAAGGCTTTAGAGGAGAAGCATTGGCTTCGATTGCTGCTATTGCACAAGTAGAATTAAAAACCAAACAAGAAAATTTAGATTTAGGAACACAAATACTTATTGAAGGAAGTGAAGTGAAAGAGCAAGAACCATGTTCGTGCACTAAAGGAACTTCTTTTTCTATTAAAAATTTATTTTACAATGTTCCTGCTCGAAGAAATTTTTTAAAATCTAACTCCGTAGAAACAAAACATATTATAGAAGAGTTTCAACGTGTGGCAATGGTGCATGCTAATATTACATTTAGCATGTACAATAATGGTAATGAAGTGTTTAATTTGCCTGCAGGAAGTTTTAGGCAACGTATCGTTGGTGTTTTTGGCGAGAAATACAATCAACGTTTAGTGCCTGTAGCTGAAAATACAGATATTGTTGTGATAGAAGGATTTGTAAGCAAACCAGAATTTGCTAAAAAAACAAGAGGAGAGCAATACTTTTTTGTAAATGATAGGTTTATTAAAAGTTCATACTTGAACCATGCAGTGCAAAATGCTTTTGATCAATTGTTAACTAAAGATCAATTTCCTTCTTATTTTTTGAAGTTAACGATAGATCCTTCAAAAATTGATATCAACATTCATCCTACAAAAACAGAAATTAAATTTGAAGATGAACGCTCCATTTATGCAATTGTACGAACGGCTATTAAACAAGCTTTAGGAAAGCACAATATTTCTCCAACATTAGATTTTGAACAAGAATCGAGTTTTAATATTTCTTTAGCGCAAGAAAAGGCAACAATAAAAACACCAACAATTAAAATTAATCCAGGGTACAACCCTTTTGATTCGGATAAGCAAGTTTCTTCATTATCAAATCATCAAAAAGAAAAAAAACAGAATTGGGAAGCCTTGTATGATGACTTTGAGCAGAATACTAAAGATATAACAGAATCAACACTTTCAAATTTTAATACAGAACCTACAAAAAGTGTAGAGGATCAATTTGAACAACAAGTAATTAGTCCTGATTGGGATAATGAAGAAAAGCCAAGCACAAAAACATTGGTGCAGCTGCACAGTAAATACATATTTACGCAGCTTAAATCTGGATTTTTAATTATTGACCAACAACGTGCTCACGAAAGAGTATTGTATGAGGAGTTTATTAGGAATTTAGATGATCAAAAAGGAAATTCGCAGCAACTGTTGTTTCCCGAAACGGTAGATTTTACTCCCGAAGATGCAGAAATAATACTAGAGATTGCTGACGAAATAAAATCTTTAGGTTTTGATTTTAACCAAATGGGAACAACCACTTTTATTATTAGTGGAATTCCTGCAGAGTTAAAACCAACTAATATTAAACCGACTTTCGAAAATTTGATGGAACAATTCAAGTTAAACAAAAGTGAATTAGAGTTAGATAATAGAGAAAATTTAGCAGTTTCTTTAGCCCGAAGCGCAAGTGTTAAATCTGGTAAAACATTATCTAATCAAGAAATGACAGGCTTAATAGATCAGCTTTTTGCCTGCCAAATGCCTTATACTTTACCTAACGGTAAACCTACCATAATTACCCTTAATTTAGAAGACCTCAATAACCAATTTAATTATTAATGTTTGATTTTAAAAATTTACCTCCAGTAGTTAAAAACCTATTAATAATTAATGGGTTGTTCTTTTTGGCTACCATATTATTACAGAACCAAGGAGTTGATTTGGCTCAATATTTGGGCCTGCATTATTGGCAATCACCAGGTTTTAAACCACACCAGTTAGTTACTTATATGTTTATGCATGGAAGTTTTATGCATATTCTATTTAATATGATTCCTTTATTTATGTTTGGAAGAGTATTAGAACAGGTATGGGGACAAAAAAGGTTTTTAACTTTTTATATGGTTACAGGTATAGGTGCAGGTTTAATTCAAATGTTGGTAGCTTATATTCGTTTATCTTTAATGGGAGATTTAGTAACTCCTGAAGCAATGGATGTTGTAATGAATGAAGGTTATCAAGCTATTTTAGAGGGTAAGAATTTTTCTGATGCATTTTTAGGGAATTTAAATGGCTTGGTTAATGGCGTTACTGTTGGTGCTTCTGGAGCCGTATTTGGAATTTTATTGGCTTTTGGCATGTTGTTTCCTAATACCGAGTTGATGTTAATGTTTCCTCCAATACCGATTAAAGCAAAATGGTTTGTGCTGTTTTATGGTGCTTTTGAATTGTATTCAGGATTTTCTAATAACCCAAATGATAATGTCGCTCACTTTGCGCATTTAGGCGGTATGCTTTTTGGCTTTTTTATGATACAGTATTGGAAAAAAGATAGAGGCTCTTTTTATTAACTAGATTGTACGTCATTGCGAGGAGTGAGGGACGAATGACAAAGCAATCTTTTGTTTGATGATAAAAAAGATTATTAAGTTGATTGCATTTAGTAGTTAAATTGTAGTCCGTTTGCTTTGATAATAACCCTTTCAAATTAGTAATTTTAAAAAATGAAACTTTTTGTACGATTCATATTGATTTTTATTCTTTCTTTTTCTGCGCAAGCAATGAAAGCACAAAGAAATACAGATCAAAAATTGGCTATTCAGTATTATAATAACCAAGAGTATGATAAAGCTGTAATTTATTACGAAAAGCTTTTTAATAAATCACATAAAGATAGTGATTACGAGAAGTTGTTAAGTTGTTTTGTAGAATTAGAAGAATATAAAAATGCAGAAAAACTGATTAAACGACAAACGAAAAGATTCTCTTATCGTTTAAATTTTTATGTCGATTTAGGAGTGCTTTACGAAAGTAATGAGCAGAATTCTAAAGCCAAACAAGCTTACGAAAAGGCGTTAAAATTATTGACTCCCGACCATTCTCAAATTATGGAGTTGGCAAATGCTTTTCTAAAAAAACAAAAAAATGAATACGCTGTTCAAACCTATTTAAAAGGGCGGAAACTACTAAAAGGTACTTATCCGTTTAATTTTGAGTTAGCTCAAGTTTATAATTTACAAGGGAATATCGAAGGAATGCTTAGCGAATATTTAGCTGTTTTGGCTGTTCAAGAATCGTATTTACAAAGTGTACAAAATGCTTTACAAACAGCTTTAGATCCTGATGAAGATGGAGCGAAAAAGGCGTTGCTAAAAACATTATTGCTTAAAAACATTCAAAAGCACCCAGATAAAAAAGTGTATTCAGAAATGTTGATTTGGGTTTTTATTCAAGAAAAAAATTACTACGGAGCATTTATTCAGGCAAAAGCAATTGATAAAAGAAATAAAGAATATGGCAAGCGTATTGTTGCTTTAGGAGAGCTTTCTGTAGCAAACGAAGATTATGATGTAGCCATTAAGTGTTATGAATATGTTATTGAAAAAGGAAATAATAACTATTACTATATCAGTAGTAAAATGGAGTTGGTAAACATTTACAATAAAAAAATTATTGCTACCAACAATTATACTTCGGAAGATTTATTAGCGTTAGAAAATATTTATCAAACCACCATAAATGATTTAGGTAAATCTGCTATAACAGTTCCTTTATTAACTGGTTTAGCGCATTTGCAAGCTTTTTATATGGGCAAATCTGACGAGGCTATTTTAATGTTGTTAGAGGTAATTGCTATGCCTAGGGTTAAACCTAGCGAGGCTGCAAAAAGTAAGATTGAGTTGGCAGATATTTATTTGTTTACTGGCGAAATTTGGGAAGCATCTTTGTTGTATTCTCAAGTAGAGAAAGCTTTTAAATACGACAGGCTAGGAGAGATAGCTAAATTTAAAAATGCTAAAATATCTTTTTATACGGGAGATTTTTCTTGGGCTAAAGCTCAATTAGATGTGTTAAAAGCATCTACCTCAAAATTAATTGCAAATGATGCCATGCAGCTTTCAATACTGATAACTGATAATATTGGTATTGATACCACAAAAGCACCATTAATATTATTTGCTCAGGCAGATTTGTTGGCTTTTCAAAATAAAAACCAAGAGGCAATGTATATGTTAGATACCTTAATTAAAGGCTATCCTTATCATACCATTGCAGATGATATTTTGTACAAACGATATCAAATTAACTATAAACAAAAAAAATACAAAGAAGCAGCACAAAATTTAGAAGATCTAATAGCTAGTTATTCAACAGATATTTTAGGTGATGATGCTACTTATCAATTGGCAGTATTATATGATAAGCAGTTAAATGATAAAGAAAAAGCTACAGAATATTATAAAAAAGTATTGTTTGATTATCAAAGTAGTGTTTATGTGGTAGACTCAAGAAAGCGTTACCGAGAATTAACTAAAGGGGAAGATAAAAATATTATTGACCAGACTAATTAAATGGGCTTAATTACTTGGTTAGAAAATAATATGCAAGCCTGTCCGTACAAAAAGTATTTAGGTATAGATTGTATGGGCTGCGGAATGCAACGTGCTTTTGTGGCTCTTTTAAAAGGAAACTTATCGGAAAGCTTTTATTATTACCCAGCTTTAATTCCGATGATTACGCTAATTATATTGTTAATTACTCATCTTATTTTTAAGTTTAAAAATGGAGGTACTTGGTTAAAGTATCACTTTCTTTTTGTGGTAAGCATAGTTGTTATCAATTTTGTGATAAAGTTGTTGTAAATAAGCATTAGGCACGTGATGCTAAAACGATATCAACTAATGCAAAATCTTAAAAATCAATTCCTTTAAAAGTTCTCCTTGAGTAGTAGAAGAACTGTTTACCCCTTTAGATTTTAAATCATATTCGCGTAAATATTCAATAATCTTCACCAATTTCCGGATAGGGTAATTCTGCGCTGCAGTTTGGTAATCTTTAACAAAAAATGGGTTTACACGTAAAACGGAAGCAATGTTATTCTTAGATTTATCTTTAAGATATTGTAGTTTTAATACATTGCTAAAAAAGCTATATAAAACACCTAAAGTCATTACTAGCGGGTGTTCTTTTTCATTTTTAGCAAAATGATTAATTATTTGATTGGCTTTTAAAATGTTTTTACTTCCTAAGGCATTATTCAGCTCAAAAACATTAAAGTCTTTACTAATACCAATATTTTGTTCAACTATTTCTGGAGTAATGTTACTTCCCTCTGTTAAATTGATGGTAAGCTTGTTGAGTTCATTTGCAATTTTACTCAGTTCTGTACCTAAAAACTCGGCAATTAAAGCTGTAGCATGCGGAGTAATGGTATAATTTCTAGCTTTTAAGTTATTGCTAATCCAATCTGGAACCTGATTGTCGTACAATTTTTTACTATCAAAATATACCGCTTGTTTTTTTAATTTTTTACCAATGGCTTTTCTACCATCTACTTTTTTGTATTTATAACAAAACACAAGTAGGGTAGATGGTGTAGGGTTGTCTAAATAACTTTCTAATTTATCTAATTCTCGAGCTAAATGTTGCGCTTCTTTAATAATTACCACATTATGGTTTGCCATCATCGGGTAGCGTTTCGCTTCACCAATAATTGTACTTATATCGGTATCCTTACCATATAAAACGCTCTGGTTAAAATCCTTTTCGCTTTCATCTAATACCTTATTTTCTATATAATTTGAAATTAAATCAATATAATAAGGTTCATCGCCCGTTAAAAAATAAACAGGATGATAAACTTTGTTTTTAAGATCGGTAAGAATGTTTTGGTAAGTCATTTAATCTTCAGAATAAGTATACTTTAAGTGTTTAACACTAGTACCATTATTTTTTATTTCCTCTAATGCTTTAATACCAATTTCAATGTGTTGTTTTACATAGTTTTTGGTAACAGAAGCATCACTTTTATCTGTTTTTACACCTTCAGCAATCATTGGCTCATCAGAAACTAACAATAAAGCACCAGTAGAAATTTCATTCACAAAACCGGTAACAAATAAAGTGGCAGTTTCCATGTCAATTGCCATGGCTCTAATTTTTCTTAGGTAAGATTTAAATTCTTCATCATGCTCCCAAACTCTTCTGTTGGTTGTATAAACAGTACCAGTCCAATAATCTAATTCAAATTCTCTAATGGTTGATGAAACTGCTCTTTGTAAAGTAAAAGCAGGTAAAGCAGGTACTTCTGCTGGTAAGTAATCATCAGATGTTCCTTCGCCACGAATAGCTGCAATAGGAAGTATAAAGTCACCAATTTTACTTTTTTTCTTTAAACCGCCACATTTCCCTAAAAATAGACAAGCTTTAGGTTTAATTGCGCTTAATAAATCCATAATGGTAGCAGCATTGGCACTTCCCATACTAAAGTTGATAATAGTAATTCCATTGGCAGTAGCATTAGGCATAGCCTTATCTCTACCATTTACTTTTACGTTGTGTGCTTCAGCAAAAAAGTCAACATAATTATTAAAGTTGGTAAGTAATATGTATTCTCCAAACTCATCTAAAGGAGTTCCTGTATATCGGGGTAACCAATTATTTACTATTTCTTCTTTTGTAGTCATATGTTTTTTATTAAGTATTTCAAAGGTATCATTAAATAGTCCAATATTTTAAAAATTCTATGATCAAAATTAAATTTTATAAAAAACTTCCATAATAACTTTATTAAGTATAACCTTTGCAAAAAAATAGCTAAGATGGATAAATTAAAAGGAACAGGAGTAGCAATTGTAACTCCTTTTAAATTAGATAAAAGTGTGGATTACAGTGCTTTAGAGAAATTAGTAAACCATTTAATTGATGGTGGAATTGATTATTTAGTAGTAATGGGCACTACAGGAGAGTCAGTAACACTATCTGTCTCAGAAAAAAAGGAAATATTAGATTTTGTTGTTAAGATTAACAACAAACGTTTACCAATTGTATTGGGGATAGGAGGTAACTGCACAGCAACTGTTGTCGATTTATTTAAAACCACTGATTTATCTGATGTTGATGCTATTTTAAGTGTGAGCCCTTATTACAATAAACCAACCCAAGAAGGTATTTATCAGCATTACAAAGCATTGGCTGAGGTTACTGATAAACCTATTATATTATACAATGTTCCTGGAAGAACAGCATCTAACATTGCAGCAAAAACAACCTTGAGATTAGCCAATGATTTTAAAAACATTGTTGCAGTAAAAGAAGCTTCAGGAAGTTTAGAGCAGTGTATGGAAATTATTAATAATAAACCTGAAGGGTTTTTAGTGATTTCTGGAGATGATGCGTTAACCTTGCCAATGATTGCTTGTGGTGGTAATGGCGTTATTTCGGTATTAGCAAATGCATATCCTAAAGGTTTTTCTGATATGGTGAGTGCAGCTTTGGCAAATGATTTAGTTACTGCAAGAGCATTACATTATAAATATTTTGAAATGATTCATTATTTATTTGTTGATGGAAACCCTGCGGGAGTTAAAGTTGCATTAAATTTATTAGATATTATGAATGTTGATGTGAGATTACCTTTGGTTGATGTAACAGAAAGCACTTTTAATAAGATTAAAGAAATCAATTCGAATTATTAAGATGAAAGAAACGGTTACATTAGGCGCTGGTTGTTTTTGGTGTGTAGAAGCTATTTTTGATTCTTTAAAAGGAGTGGAACAAGTAGTTTCGGGGTATAGTGGTGGAGAGGTTAAGAATCCGAGCTATAAAGAGATCTGTTCTGGAAATACTGGGCATGCAGAAGTCTGTCAGATTACTTTTGATACAACTATTATTTCGTTTGCAGATTTGTTAGAGGTTTTCTGGCAAACGCACGACCCTACAACATTAAATAAACAAGGTGGTGATATAGGGACTCAATATCGATCAGCAATTTTTTATCATACTGATAATCAAAAGGAAATAGCATTAGCGTATTTAAAAAAGCTTTCTGATAAAAAAGCTTTTAAGAATCCAATAATAACAGAGGTGACACCATTTACATTGTTTTATTCGGCCGAAGGCTATCATCAAGATTATTTTGAAATGAATGGGGAACTACCATATTGTACAGCTGTTGTTAAACCTAAGTTAGACAAGTTTAAAGAAGTGTTTAAAGGTAAATTAAAATAGGTTTAACTTATTATTAGTGATTTTGGTCGAAATTCTGAATAAATAAACATATTCTAGTCTTATATTTGGTATATAATATAATTATAGATGAACTCCTTAATAGTTGAAAATAAACAGAACTCACCATTAGTAAATTTTAATGCTGAAACTGGTGTGTTGCAAATTGTTGGGAGATCAATACCAGAACATCCTGTAAAATTTTATCAACCTTTAGAAGATTGGTTAGATGATTTTTTAAAAACAAATCCTACAAGTGTAAAACTTCATATTTTTTTAGATTATTTAAATACTCACTCAACAGAATGTATTTTGTTGTTATTGAAAAAAACGAAAAGTTTTTTAGTTAATCACCCTACGTCTAATGTGCTAGTTGAATGGTTGTATGAAGAGGATGATGAAGATATGGAGGATTTAGGTAAGGATTTAAAATCTATTACTGTATTACCTTTTCAGTTTGAAAAAATTATTGAAGAATAATTATAAAATCACCTTGTTTTTTGAAACTAATAGCTTAAAAAGAGCGTATAAGTTCTTAATAGTTCGCTTCTAAAGAGCAACATAAAACAACTTATTTTTTTAAATTATGATTATTAACCAATATGATTATCACTGTCCTAAATGCGACTATAAACTGAGTGAAAATAATCAGGTTATATTTACAATTAAAAGAGATAACGGAGAACAGGCTGTTTTGCATTTAGATGCGAAACCAGGCTCTTACCTCTCAAATTGTGATCCAAAAATTAATTTTAATGAAAAAGAAATTATTGATTTCCATTGCCCTAAATGTGATGTTAATTTAAAATCTGATAAGTATGCTCGTTTTGTAGAAATTATTTTAAGAGTAAGCCCTAAAGTTGATATGGAAGTTTTCTTTTCAAGAGTACATGGTGTTCGCCAAACTTTTGTTGGTATAGAAGATTTTGAAGAAGAGTATGGAGATAAAATTGCTAAAGTTTAAATGTTTTTTTTATTAAAGTAACCCCTTGAAGTTTAGAATTTTCCTCATATTATTTTTTCTATTATCTATTCAGCGATTTATTGCTCAAATAGACAGTTTGGAAAAGTTGATGTTAACAACAAATAGTGTTAATGTGAAATTTGAAATAGCTAATAAAATTATTTCTAATCAATTAAATACTAATCCTCAAAAAGCACAAAAATATGCTTTAATACAGTTGAAAATTGTAGTTATTGATACTCAAATAGCAAGAGCATATTGTAATTTAGGTTTAAGTTTAGATTATCAATCTAAATACGATTCTGCAATTACATATTATAATAAATCATTAATAATTTATAAAAATGTTGGCAATGTTTATTGGCAAGGACAAGTGCTTTTAAATTTAGGCGTTGTTAATTATTATAAAGGAGATTATGATGAATCAATGCAGCATTATTTTAATGCATTAAAAAAGTTTGAAAAAATAGATGACAAAGTCAGGATTTCTTCTGTTTACAATAATATAGGCTCTATATATAAAGAAAAGAATGACTTTGTAAAATCGTTAAGCTATCATAAAAAATCTTTAGCAATGGATGTTGCATTACGAGATTCTGCGGGGATGGCAGTAACATACAATAATATAGGTATTGATTTTAGAAATTTAAATGAATTAGATAGTTCTTTACATTATTATGAAGCTTCATTAGCAATAAAAAAGAATGGGGTTGATGAACTAGGAATAGCATCTTCTCTTACCAATATAGGTCAACTGTATTATGCTAAAAATAATATTGATTTAGGGCTTAAATATAATTTAGAAGCATTATCATTTGAGCGAAAAGTGAATAATAAAAGAGGTATTTGTCAATCGTATATTAATATTGGTGAGGGGTATTTGGCAAAAGAGGATATGACTGCTGCTGCATATTATTTAGAACAAGGTTATAAAAAAGCTAAAGAGATTGGTGCTTTAGAAGATTTAGTTTCGGTGTTAGATGCTTTGTCTGTAATTGCAGCTAATGAAGGGGATTTTGAGAAAGCTTATACCTATTATAAAGATTTAAGTACGTATAAAGATTCTTTGTTAAATGAGCAAACAAGTCAACAAATAGTGACATTGGAGGCTATTTAACAAAATGATGCAAAAAAGAAGGAGATAGATGTATTGCAAAATGAAAAAACTTTGAGGCAAGCAGATTTAAAAAATCAGCGCTTACAAAAAATTGCTTTTGCTATTGCTTTATCTTCTGTATTGGTAATATTATTTTTTATTTATAGAGGGTTCCGGCAAAAGAAAAAGGCAAATACTCTTTTGGCTCTTCAAAAAATTAAAATTGAAGAAAAAAATAGAGAGATTACTGATAGTATAAATTATGCACAACGAATACAGCAAGCATTATTAAATTCAGAAAAATCAGAAAATAGCAATGTTCCAGAACATTTTATTTTGTTTAAGCCTAAAGATATTGTAAGTGGAGATTTTTATTGGATATTAGAAAAAAATGATTGTGTTTACATGGCTGCTGCGGACTGTACTGGACATGGTGTTCCTGGTGGGTTTATGAGCATGTTGGGAATAGCATTTTTAAATGAAATTAATGCGTATAAAGATGTGTTATTGCCTGCTGAAATATTGAACTATTTAAGGCGTAAAATTATTAAGGAATTAGGTCAGAAGGGTGGAGTGGGAGAAAATAGAGATGGTATGGATATTTCTTTAATTTGTTATAATAAGTTAGAAAAAACAGTTCAATGGGCTGGAGCAAATAATCCGTTGTGGATATTATCAGGAAACAACAATTTAGAGGGTGTCTTTTCTGATAAATTTAAGGTGCCAGATTCTGATAATACTTTTTATGAAATTAAACCGAATAAACAACCTATAGGCTTTCATGCTAAGCAAAAGCCTTTTACCAATCATTTAGTACAGCTTCATCCGGGTGATTTATTATACATGTTTTCCGATGGTTATCCTGATCAATTTGGAGGAGAGAAAGGAAAGAAATTCATGAAAAAAAGGTTTAAAAATTTGATTATAGAAAATAGTAAGTTATCGATGACAAATCAACAAAAAAAGCTAGATACTCATTTTGTAGCATGGAAAGGAGATTTAGAACAGCTTGATGATGTTTGTGTTATCGGTGTGAGAATTTAACGAAGTTAAAAACGAACACCAGATAACACAAATCCCAAACTTGATTTGGAATCTAGTTGTTTAAGTGTCGGTATGAGAGTTTAACTATTCCAAATTTCCCAAGCTTTTTCTGCTTGTAATTTTAACATTTCTAACCCATTTAAGGTAATACAGTTTTTTTGTTTTCCTTCTTTTAAAAATGAAGTTTCGGTAGGGTTGTAAACTAAATCATACAATAAATGTTGATCGGATAAAAACTCGTAAGGGATAAGAGGCTTTTCTTCAGTGTTAGGAAATGTGCCAATAGGAGTAGTGTTAACAATTAGTTGATGATGTTGTATTACATAATTGTTGACTTCTTCGTAGCTTATTTCATTTTCGTTTTTAGGTGTTCTGCTTACAAATAAACAATCAATATTTAATTCTTTTAAGGCATAAAAAATTGCTTTAGAAGCACCTCCAGTCCCTAAAATTAAAGCACGTTGATGTTCAATTGCTAAAAATGGTTTTAACGATTTCTTAAAACCATAATAGTCAGTATTGTATCCTTTTTTTAACCCTGTTTCCTTATTAATCTTAATCGTATTTACAGCACCAATTTCTGCCGCAATAGGATCAATTTCATCTAAATAATCAAAAATAGTTTCTTTATAAGGAATAGTTACATTAAGCCCAACAAGATTTTTGTTTTCTTTAACAATGGTATTAATTTTTTCGATAGCATCAATGTCAAATAATTGATAGGATGCATCTGTAATATTTTCTTTTTTAAATTTTTCTGTAAAATATTTTTCAGAAAAAGAATGTGAAAGTGGGTGACCAATTAATCCAAATTGTTTCATAGCTAATAAGTTATTGTTTAACCTTTATTAGTTTGTAAATAGGCGTAAAAATGTATTGATTATCAATCATTTTAGCAAATTCTTTCTTTTTAGGATTCATAATTAAAGCTTCAACTTCACCGTCCTCATTTTTAATGGTTTTTACTTTTGTAGTTAAATTTAATTGTTCAGCGGTATCTTCATTTTCTCCATTTATCCAAAGTACATCATATCCTGTAGCGTTGGGTTTTAAAAGAACAACCATCCAAAAATCATTTTCAAAAATGTTAATGGTAAAATTATTGTCAATTTGTTTAACAACTAAGCTATCAGATAAAAACACATCTTTTTTAGGTTTAGAGGATGCTTTTTGACCGAGTGTTAATTCTGAAAAGTAGTTTTTTGCAATGATGAAAGTATCTAATTCATTGATTGAATCTTTAAATTCAATGAGGTATTTACCTTGTAATTCTGTGGGGAATTCACTTAGATTCTTAGTTTTTGCAGGTTGAGAATTCTCAAATTTAACCTCTACACAAGCCATAAATGTGGTAGAAAATAAAAGGATTAGAAGTATATTTTTCATGATGTTGAGTTTTTGGTAAAGATATTATTAAATTTGACGAAGATGATAGATCAAATAGAAAACATTACAGAGTCAGATAAGGACTTGCTTAAAAAAGGATTAAAGCTACCAATTATGGAAGAGTTTTATTCTATACAAGGTGAAGGAGCGAATACTGGAAAGCCAGCTTATTTTATAAGAGTAGGAGGTTGTGATGTAGGTTGCCATTGGTGTGATGTAAAAGAAAGTTGGAATCCGAATTTACACCCTTTAACAGCTGTAGATCAGGTAGTGAATAATGTAAAACAATTTCCGGCACAATCGATAGTTATTACGGGAGGTGAACCACTTTTGTATAATTTAGATTATATGACCAATGAATTAGCCAATAATGGGGTAGAAGTATTTTTAGAAACCTCAGGTGCTCACCCTTTAAGTGGAACATGGCATTGGATTTGTTTATCTCCTAAAAAAACATTGCCACCATTACCAGAAGTTTATAAGCGTGCTGATGAACTAAAGGTTATTATCTTTAATAAAGATGATATAAAATGGGCAGAAGAACATGCTGCTAAAACAAGTTCAACTTGTAAGTTGTATATGCAGCCAGAATGGAGCAATAGAGATAAAGTAATGCCAATGATAATTGATTATGTAATGGAAAATCCAAAATGGAATATTTCTTTACAAACGCACAAAATCATGCAAATTCCTTAATGGAATTTTAATTAAGCTAAAAAACGATGAATAAAATTTATAAACTAGTACTCCTGCTTTTTGCAATAGGGTTTTCTAATTGCAGTAATGCACAATACGAAGTACAATCAACCAACAAAAAAGCCATTAAATTATTTAATGAAGGGAAGCATTATTATGATGTTAGAAATAATGAATTGGCAGAAATTGAGCTTCTAAAAGCGATAGATAAAGATCCTAATTTTATTGATGCAGAGATTTTGTTGGCTTATGTTTACACAGAAGAAGGGGAATTGAAAAAAGCAATAACTCATTACGAAAGAGCAATAGCTATAGATTATAAGTTTTTTCCGGAAGTATTGCCATCAGCTGGAATTTTAGAATTAAAATTTGGAGAATATGAAAAAGCCAAAGCAAATTTCGAAAAATATTTAGCAATAAATAGCGGAGCACCTTTAATGATGAAAGGTGCTGCAAAGGATGGTTTACGTGATTGTAATTTTGCAATAGAAGCCTTGAAAAACCCTGTTCCTTTTAATCCAATTAATTTAGGAGAGAATATCAATAGCCCTTTGCCAGAGTATTTTCCTTCAATTACTGTTGATGGAAATACCTTTTTATATACCAGAAGATTAAACAGTAAAATGAGTTATTCAGGCTTTAATGAAGATTTTTATGTGAGCCATAAAGTAGGAGGTAAATGGAATAAAAGTGTAAATGTAAGAGCGATAAATAGCACCACTAATGAGGGGGCACCATCTTTATCTGCTAATGGAATGTTTTTAATATTTACCTCTTGTGCCGATCCTGTTGAAGGGTATGGAGAAGGACGAAAAGGGTATGGAAGTTGTGATTTGTTTTATGCTTTTGCGAAAGGAGATAATTGGTCTAAACCAAAAAATTTAGGTAAAACCATTAATTCCCGAAATTGGGAAACACAACCTTCATTTTCTGCAGATGGAAAAACACTTTATTTTATTAGAGGCATTGGTAGAGGGCAAGAAAGACAGCAAGATATCTATATGTCAACCCTTAGTGAACAAGGAGCTTGGGCAACACCAAAAAGGTTAAGTAATGTAATTAACACCAAAGGTTCAGAAGAGTCTGTTTACATTCACCCTGATGGTAGAACTTTATATTTTGCTTCTGATGGACATGCAGGTATGGGAGGTTTAGATATTTTTATGAGTAAAAAAGATGCGCAAGGAAATTGGACAACTCCTGTAAATTTAGGTTATCCAATTAATACATTTAATGATGAAAACAGTTTGTTGGTTTCTGCAGATGGTAAATTAGCTTATTTTGCTTCAGATAGAGAAGGTGGTTTTGGTGATTTAGATTTATATCAATTTGAAATGCCAGAAAATGTTAAACCAGAGATAGTAACTTATTTATCTGGAAAGGTGTATGATGCAAATTCTAAAAAATCGTTGGGAGCTAAATTTCAATTGATAGATTTAGCAACAGGAGAGGTTGTTATAGAATCTTATTCTGATCAAAGTAATGGTAAGTATTTAGTGTCTTTACCAATTGATAAGGATTATGCCTTAAATGTATCGAGTGCTAATTATTTATTTTATTCAGAAAACTTTACCTTATCTAAAGGAACAGCTCAAGATCCTTTTATTAAAAATGTGCCGTTACAACCAATAGAAGTTGGTAAAAGTGTGGTGTTAAAAAATGTGTTTTTCGAAACCAATAAATTTGACTTAAAACCAAAATCAAAAGTGGAGCTGGATAAATTGGTTGAATTTTTAACAGCTAACCCAACCTTAGAGATTGAGTTAGGTGGACATACCGATAATGTAGGTAATGCCAAGGCAAATGTTACGTTATCAAAAAATAGAGCTAAAGCAGTTTATACTTATTTAGTAGATAAAGGTGTTGTTGCTACACGACTTTCTATTAAAGGATATGGCGATACTAAACCTATTTCATCTAACGATACCGAAAAAGGAAGAGCAGAAAACAGAAGGTCTGAGTTTATGGTGGTTAAAAAGTAAGTGAATTTAAGATTCCTCCTTTTAAGGGGGAGAAAGTAAAAATCTGTCAGTTCGAGTGTTTTGAGGAACGAAAAAATGTATCGAGAACAAAATTCAAAGTAAAACCTTTATTTTTGATATAGATTTGAAAAATTTCAAAAACATAATACTTTTAATTGTTGTAAGCTTATCATTAAGCTCACAAGCCCAAAAAGATACGCTAAATCCTAAACGCTTAAAAATTGTTGCAGGTACCGGAGCTGTAGTTTATACTGGAGCAATGGTAGGCTTGTATAGCTTGTGGTATAAAGATATACCAAGTTCTTCTTTCCACTTTTTTAATGATAACAGCGAATGGTTACAAATGGATAAAGTGGGGCATTCAATGGCTTCCTATTATGTAGGTATGGCAGGTTATCATTCTTTAAAATGGGCAGGAGTTAGCGAAAAAAAATCCATTTGGTTGGGAGGTACTGCGGGGCTGTTTTTTTTAACTTCCGTAGAGGTTTTTGATGGGTTTTCTTCAGATTGGGGATTTTCTTGGGGAGATATGGCTGCAAATACGTTGGGATCAGGAATGTTTATAGCACAGCAATTAGCGTGGAAAGAACAGCGTGTTTTAATGAAGTTCTCTTATCACCAAAGTGATTATTGGGAATTGAACCCGAATTTGTTAGGGGAAAATTTAAGTCAAAACATATTAAAAGATTATAATGGACAAACGTATTGGCTAAGTGCTAATGTGGCTTCTTTTTTAGGTAAGAAAACAAAGTTTCCGAAATGGTTAAACTTTGCTGTGGGGTATGGTGCTGACGGTATGATTGGCGCTTTTAATAATCCTACTCATCCCGATATTAAACGTTATCGACAATTTTATATGTCGTTAGATATTGATTTAACACGCATCAAAACAAAAAGCAAATTTGCCAATACTGTTTTAGGAGCTTTTGGATTTATAAAATTCCCTTTACCAACAGTTGAGTTTAATAGTGGAGGGAATACTAATTTTTATTGGCTTTATTTCTAAATGATATAAATAAAGATTAAATTTGTTTATTCTGAATTTTATAGATTAATTGAGTATCCATCAAAACATATTAGCAAGTTTAAAGGCAGCTTATTCTCCAAGTAAAGTGGATGAGCTAATTGTTTATGCCGAGCAAATAAAAGCTGATGATGTTCAATTAACAATAGAATTAGCGAACCAAGCCAAAGCATTTTCTGAAGAATATTTTTATACCCAAGGTTTAGCCAATAGTTTAATTTTATTGGGTAAAAAATATCAAAACATTTCTAATTATGGCGAAGCAATGAAAGCTGCTTTGCAAGCTAAAGAGTTATGTATTAGCTTAAAAGATATTAAAGGAGAATCGGTTTGTTTAGATATTTTAGGCGGAGTTTATAATTTTTTAGGAGATTATAACAAACGATTAGATTGCAATCTAAATTGTTTATTACTAAGAGAAAAGACGAAAAATATTTCTGCACAGCTAAGTACAACCAATAATATTGGAGATACTTATATGGTGATGGGCGATTATAAAAATGCCATCAAGTATTTTCAAAAATGTTTAGATTTTCCAGATTTAGATAACCAAATACAAGCAATAGTTTATTATAATATAGGAGAGGTTTATTATAATTTAAAAGACTATCAAGCCGCAAGCGAAAACATCGATTTGGGGTTATCTTTTGGGCAAAAAGCAAATTTTGGCAAATAATAATTGCATCTTACCAGTTGCAAGCAACCATGCTTATTGATCAAAATAAGGATGAGGCTGCTATTAAATTGTTGGATAAAGCTAAAATAGTTGTTGATCAACACAACAGCAAAGAAGAGGAGTATGCGTTGTATCGCTGTTATGCTGATGCGTATGGGAACTTAAAAGAATACGAAAAAGCTTATCAGTTTTTAGATCAATACAACCGATTAAAAGAAGAATTATTACATGATAATAATGCTCAAAAATTGAAAAAAATAGAGTTTGAATTTCAATTTAAAAATCTGAAAAACGAAGCGGAAGAAACTAAAGCTCAAAATAAATTATTAACGCGAGCTTTTAATCAGATTGAAACACAGCGTAATGAAATTGAGTTGAAAAACCTATCCATAACTGATAGTATTAAATATGCAAAAAGAATTCAGAATTCTATTTTGCCTTCAGATGAAAAAATAAAAGAAATTTTAAATGAAGCTTTTGTTTTTTATCAACCTAAAGATATTGTTAGTGGTGATTTTTATTGGATAGATAAAATTGGTGACGAAATTATTTTTTCTGTAATTGATTGTACAGGTCATGGCGTTCCTGGTGCTTTTGTAAGTTTAATAGCTTATAATGCCCTAAATAAGGTAATTATAGAAAATCAAACTACTAAACCATCAGAAATTTTAGAGCAAATTGATCAAATAATAATCGAGTCATTTTCTAACGAGGGAAAAAGTGTAAGAGATGGAATGGATATGGGGATTTGTAGTTGGAATACGAAAACAAACATACTTCAATTTTCGGGAGCTTATCACTCTTTATTTATTTGTAAAGATAATGAGTTAGAAGAAATTAAAGGCAATAGAGAATCTATAGGTTATTCTCTTTACAAAGAGAAAGTTTCTTTTGTTAATCATACTGTTTCGATTAAAAAAGGAATGCAAGTGTTTTTATCTTCAGATGGTTTTCCAGATCAATTTGGAGGAGCTAAAGGAAAGAAATTAAAATGGAAAGGGTTTAAAGAACAAATTCTAATTGCTAGTAAACTTCCTTCCGAAAAACAATTGATTCATTTGCAGTCCTTTTTTACCGATTGGCAAACAGACTTAGAACAAGTTGACGATGTTTGTGTGATTGGAGTTGGCCTGTAAGGGTAACGGAAAGAACATAAACGAGTCAGCCTGCCCCGAACTTGATTCAGGGATGTTTGTGTGATTGGATGAGTTGTTTTGTTGGATAAGCAATCCCTTCAATGTTTATGGTGCTTATCTTCATAAATCTTGGAGTTTTTTTTTATTGATTTTTTTGTATATTACAGGACATTATTTATTTGTATGAATTTTATAAAATTAAATATTTTAACAGTTTTTCTTTTCTTAAGTGCTTACATCTTTACTCAAAACAGTATGGTAGGCGATGGTTTTGGAGGAAGGCTTTGGTATCAACCAACCAATTACGGTGTTGGTTCTTACTCCGCCTATAGTATTTGTTATGATGATAATTCGCAACTTTATGCTTGGGGTGATAATGCTATGAATCAGCTAGGTTTAGGTCTCTCAATTGTTGGGACTACATTGCCAACAGCAATACCTACTATGAACAATGTAAAGTACTTTAGTGCAGGGTACCTTGTTGGCGCTATAAAAAATGATAGTTCAGGATGGGTGTGGGAATTTACAGGTACAGGTCCAATTCAAGTAATTACTAATGCAAACTTTGTGGACGCAAGTTCTGCAGGCATAAGTTTTGTAAAAAATGATGGTACAGTATGGTCTATTGGTGATAATTCTGAAGGACAATATGGAGATGGGAACATGATAAGTAATTACTCAACTGTTACGCAGATGAGCAATATTACCAATGCTGTAAGAGTGGCTTGTAATTCAGAAGCTACTATTATTTTACTTTCTGATAGCACATTAATGGCTGTAGGAAGCAATTCTACGGGAGGGTATTTAGGTCTAGGCAATAGTATTAATCAAACTTTAGTTCCTCTGCCAATAAACGGACTTCCACCTATTGTTGATATAAAATCTAATAAATTAGGAACCATTGCTTTAGCAGCAAATGGAAATGTTTACGAATGGGGTACAAATAATTCTTCTTACGCTCCTGTACAGGTAGCTAGCCTTAATAATATTGTTGCAATTTCTGCTTGCGATGACGGAGGTGTGTTTATGGCGATAAACAGTGCTAAGAACTGTTATTCATGGGGAGATTGTTTTACAGGTCCATGTGGTTTTATTCCTCCTCCCATAATTACTTTTCCTCCTCCTCCTATTTCCCCTCAATTAATAGCAAATAATGTTATAGATATTATGGCTGGTGAAAATTTCTCATATTTTGTTAAATCTGATTTTAGTTTATGGGCCGCGGGTAGAAATGGCTTAAATTCAGGTTCTATTTGGTTAAATTTACCAGACACTATAGTTAGTGATACTGCGTTTCTTCAAATTGATTTAAATTTAGTCCCTAGTGCTTGCCCTCTTGTTTATGATAGTGTAACAAATGGGGGTCCCACTAATCCTCCAATTCTAATTGACTCTGTTGTAGTTCCAGGGAGTATTAACTTTCCAAATGTTTACTCACCTAATAACGACAAGCAAAATGATGAATTCTATTTCCCCAATAATGGTGTTACAGATATTAATTGGAAAGTTTATAATCGTTGGGGTATACTCATTTTTGAAACCAACCAACTCAATCAATCTTGGGATGGAAGGACTACTGTGGGGGTGGAATGCTATGAAGGTACTTACTACTATGTTTTAAACTATAAGTTTGCTACTAAAGATTGGGAGCGAAAAAAAGGTTTTATTATTTTGTTGAGGTAAAATAGACTTTGTTAAAAATCGCAATGACGTATTTAGTAGGTACAATCTTTAGGTGTCGAAATGCTGAACTTGTTTCATGGTCTATTATTAAAGAAATAATTCAACAGGATGCGATAATAATAAAATTCACAACTCACAACTTAAGCAATTGTTGTATAGAACTCTATCTTAGCCTACTAAAAATACATATAATCGAGATTACATATTTTATTTACTCAATTAAATATATCTGCTAAGATTTAATTAGTACAAATCCTAATATAAGTATGTGAATATTGTCATATTTAAATAATTAGATATGTATTACTTTTGTAGAATAATAAAACATAAACATAAAAAATTATCACAATTACAATGTTGGTGCTATTAGCATTAAGTGTAAACGCTCAATTTAAAAACTCTAATGATGCTATTAATGTAGCGGGAAGACAAAGAATGTTATCTCAAAAAATAGCAAAAGATTTCTTATTGATTTCTGCAGATATTAATGTAGATAAATACCAAACAGAATTAGATAACAGTTTAGCGATGTTCGAAGAGTCTCATCAAATGCTTAGATCTTATTGCGAATCTTTTCCGGAAATTAATACAGCAATGGATGAAGTTGAGGAAATTTGGTATAATTATAGAGAAATGGCAAGTTCAACTGAGTTTACAAAAAGTGAGTGTTCTTACTTGCTAACTAACTCTGGTTATTTATTAAAAGCAACTAATAAAGTTGTAGGAATGTTAGAGAAAAACCAAACTACAACTGGAGATAAAGGTATCGCTAAACTAGTAAATAAAGCAGGTAGACAAAGAATGTTATCTCAAAAAATTGCTATGTACTATATTGCAGCATTCTTAGAGTTACCATCACCAGAAATTAAGCCAAACTTTACTGCTTCTGTAAATTTATTTGAACAATCGTTAAATGAATTAATTGCTGAACAAGATGTAAATACTCCAGAAATAACTAAAAAACTAACAACAGTTAGTCGTAATTGGAATTTTACTAAAAAAAGTTTGAAATTAGATGGTAAATTAAAGCCAGCAACAGTTGCTATTTCATTAAACACATTGTTAAAAGATATGAATACAGTAACAGGAATGTATTCGGCTCTATAATACATCTTTGAATATTAAGATTTAAAACACCAAGGTTTATTAAACCTTGGTGTTTTTTTTTGTATAAGCATTTAAGGTTTCTGAGGATAAACAACCTTAAACTATCTGCGGAAAAAAAGTAGATAAATCTATAATTTCTTGTTATTTTTTTTATCAAAAGATTACTTTAGCAAGATGAAAAAAATATTATTTATTTTATTAATAACAACTACAGGAAACCTGTTTTCTCAAGATACACTTATGTATTTTGTTACTAAGGATGGGAAAGAAGCCTTAAAAGAAAATGCTATAGGGTATAGGAGAGTAATGAAAACTTCTGAAGGTTTTTTTAGAGTTTTAGATTATTATATGGACGGAAAGCTACAAATGGAAGCAACATATTTAACAGGTTCGTTAAAAGAAAAAACAGGTAGCATTACTTTTTATGAGGAAAATGGAAGTTTTAAATCAAAATCTTTTTATAAACAAGGAAATAAGAATGGTAAATCTATTGTTTATCACCATAATGGGGAGATAAAATCAGACGTAGATTATGTGCAAGGTAAAAAGCAGGGACTTGTTGTTACTTACTGGGAAGGTGGAACGTTAAAGCGAAAGGATAAGTATGTAAACGGCAATTTTGTAGAAGGAATGTGTTATGATGAATATGGGGAATTAATTGAACATTTTCCATTTGAGGTTATGCCTAAATTCCATGGAGGGAATCAGGAAATGTTTAGTTTCTTAGCTAAAAACATGAGGTATCCACCAAAAGCTAAAGAAAACAATATTCAAGGGAAAGTATATACCCATTTTACAATTTCTAAAACGGGTAAAATTGAACAACTAGAGATTATAAAGGCTGTACATCCTATTCTAGATAATGAAGCACTTAGAGTTGTGAGAGCTATGCCTGACTGGACACCTGCAGAGCTGGATGGAGAAGTTGTTAGTGTTAGTTATAATTTACCATTAAATTTCATTTTAAATAACACTAGCTCTTCTTCAAGGCATATAAAAGGGCTGAAACATGTTGAAAAAAGTTCTTCTTCTTCTTCTTCAAACCGAGAAAAAGGGTTGGAATATTTTGAAAAAGAAGATTATGAAAAATCTATTTATTATTATTCTAAAATTATTAAGGTAAAGAAGAATGATATCGATTTACTTTACCATAGAGGAATGGCTTATCATAAATCGGGGAAAACAAAAAAAGCAATTAAAGACTTAACTAAAGCAAAGGAACTAGGAAGTAAGGATGCTGAAATGTATTTAAAAATGTTAAAATAGTTTGAAAATCTCATCCCATCGCTGTAAGCAAATAATTATTGCGGTTGGATGAGTTGTTTTGTTGGATAAACTAAACCTCCAAGATTCCTTATTTTTATAAAAAGTAATTTTATAAAAAAAACATGACTGATAGGGTTAAAGATTTAAGAAATAAGTACGGAGAACCATCAGAAAGAGCTCAAAAAAAAGTGCTTAATTATATGGCTGATGATGTGTTGAACTATATTAAAGAATCACCTTTTGCAGTTTTGTCAACAAGTAATGCGAATGGCGATTGCGATGCTTCGCCAAGAGGAGGGAAACCAGGTTTTGTAAAAATTATAGATAACAAAACACTTATTATACCTGATATTAGAGGTAATCGTTTATTACAAAGCACTCAAAATATGATGGAGAACCCTAAGGTTGGTTTGGTGTTTTTTATTCCTGGCAATAATAAAACAGTTAGAGTAAATGGTTCGATAAAATTATTAGATGTAGAAGCTGTAAATAAATATACAACAACAGTTGAGGTGTTTAATCCTGATGAAACTTCCGAAATGATTCAAGGTTTGTTAATTTCAGTTGAAGAGGCTTATCGCCATTGCCCAAGAGCTTTATCCTTTTCAGATTTATGGAATGTAGAAACGATAAAGGGGAATAGGTAATATATATTGAGAACACTAATTTTAATAAGATGAAAAAAATACTGATTATATTATTTTTACTATTTATGGGGTTCAATGGGATTGGGCAAAATAAAAGTTTAAAAAGATTTATTCCATTTGTAAATGATTCCATAGAAAATAGGTTTACTCCAACGCTTTCTTTTGATATATCGATCCAAAATAGTTTATCTAAAAAGATTAAGAATGTAAAAACTGATGTTTATCTAAATGATGTTAAGAGTAGAACTATTAAATCGACTAAAAAGGGAAAGATTTTATTTGATCTCTATTTACAAAATAGTTATAAAATTATTATTTATGCTGATAATTATCAATCAAAGGTTTATTTAGTAGATACTAAAATGACGAAAAAAGATCAGGAAGAATTTAAGTATGGGGGAGATTTTATAATGGAAATTAAACTAGATAATAAAACTAATCAAGATTCAGGTAATGAGGCTTTATTTATAATATATTACGATACTGATATCGGTTATTTCAATGCAAAGAATGCTCGATAAGAAAAGAGTAATAGCGAGAAGGTTCTCCCCATAATTTTATTTGCGCTTGATGTAAATAAAAAATAATAATGATATAGCGTAATTAAAAAAAATGTAAGAAGAATGCCATATTATTTAGAACACTCTACCTTGTTAAAACAACATAATCTTTTAGTAGCGTTTTAAGAAAAAGCTCTTTATTTTTTGGCGCAGTTAATTTTAATTCTATCACCATTTTTTCAACCAAAAGGTCTAATGCTTTTTGGTGGGCATAATTTTTGTGTTTTTGATTTCGATGTAGCGTTTCTTTAATAATTAGCATCGAACTTTCGGGCATATTTACAACCTCAGGATAAGTTGCTTTATAGTTTTTCATTTTGTTGAGTTTCAACAAATTTTCTAATTTCATCCGTTCTGTTTTACCAATATTAACTACAATGGTATTGGCTAAAAGATCACCAATACGTTGATTGTTGGCAGATGATATTACAGCCAAAGCAGCAACAGAACCTCCGCTAGAGTATATGTCTAAAGCTCTAAAAATCCAACGCATTACATAATCTAAAAAGTTTGCTTTTTCACCATCAATTCTAACTACTCTAAGTTTTAGAGCCATTTTACCTAAAGATTGACCGTTGTTTAGCTGTTCGAAAGCCAAACTATAAAAAACAAAATAGGGAATGGTGGTAAAATACATCACCATCTCTTGAGCAGAAGAAGATAGTCCTGAAGTTATCAAAGCCATAAAGCCAATACCAACACCAATTACTACTAAATCTATTAAAAAAGCAATAGCACGATATACTATATTTGCCATTCCGTATTGGATGGTAACATTTTGTGTGGTGGTAATATCTATATTCTTCACTTTTTATGTAAATTGGACGTTTCACAAAAACAATGCATGAAAGAGTCTGAATTTATCGAGCAAAATAAGCAAAAGTGGGTAGATTTTGAGAACAATTTATCAAAAAAAGATGTTAGCCCTGAAAAAACTAGCAAATTGTTTGTTCAAATCACAGATGACTTATCATATGCACGGACTTTTTATAAAAATAGGTCGGTAAAAAACTATTTAAATGGTGTTGCTAAATTATTATTTAACGACATCAATAAAAGTAAAAAAAACCGTTTTGATGCATTTATTCAGTTTTGGAAAAGGGATTTACCTTTAACCATGTATGTTTCTAGACGACCAATGCTTATTTCTTTAATCGTTTTTATAGCCTGTTTTATTTTAGGAGTAGTTACCAGTATTTACGATCCAGAATTTGCTAGAACCATTTTAAGCAACGATTATGTAAATATGACTAACGAGAATATTGCCAATGGTGATGCTATGGCGGTATATAAATCTGATGGTGAAATGGAAACCTTTTTACGAATATTTTTAAATAATATTCGGGTTGATTTTATGACCTTTTTTGCAGGGATTTTTATGTCTATCGGTACACTTTTAATTATGGTGGTTAATGGTGTGATGGTGGGAGTTTTTCAATTCTTTTTTATTCAAAAAGGCTTGTTTTGGGAATCCTTTTTAGGTATTTGGACACATGGAGCTTTAGAAATTTCTACTATTATAATTAGTGGGGGTGCAGGTTTAGTACTCGGAAAAGGCTTGTTGTTTCCCGGAACATATTCTCGTTTTCAGGCATTTAGAATAAGTGGGATGAATGGACTTAAAATTATTATGGGTGTTGCTCCGGTAACTTTATTGGCAGCATTTATCGAAGGGTTTTTAACCCGTCATACAGACATACCAGATGTGTTGAGGTTCCTTTTTATTTTAATGTCATTTGCTTTTATATTTATCTATTTTGTGTGGTATCCCCGCAAAGTTGCCAAGCAATTTGAAAACCCTGAAGAGGAAACGGATATAAAACCAATTTACCAACCTAATGTTGTATTTGACCCAAATCAAGTATTAGAAACAGGTACTATTATTACCGAAACATTACGGTTGTTTTTTAAGAGTTTTAGTTTTGTAGGAGTGCTTACTTTAAGCTGTTCGTTACTTTTTGCGCTGGTGTTAGCAACCGATTCTTTAAACCTTTTTATTTTAGATAATACCTATAATTTTGCTTTTATACATTTCTTTAATTATATCGAATTTCCAGCATTGGCAATTTTAAGCACCTTATGTTTTGTGGTAATTTTAGTGCTAGGTTTATTGTTTATTAAAAAACAATTATTAGCAAAAGATAGTGGTGCTATTTTAAAATCACCTTCCTTTTTAAATACAGCTTATGCCTCTTTTTTAAGCATTCCAATTTTTGTTGGCTTAATTGCTATTGATAATGGGTGGTTTATCTTTTTAGCATTTTTATTGTTTCCATTATTAATTTTAATGACCACCATTTCTACCCATCAAAATGTATCTTTTTTTAAGGCTATTAATTTAATAGGCGGATTGCTAAATCGCAGATGGGGAATCTTATTATTGGTTTCATTGTTCTTTTTCGGGTTAAGTACTCTTTTGTATCTTGCTACAATGGGAGCTTTAAATGTATTATTTTTAGAAAATGCGCTGGTTTGGATGTTAACCGATGATGATCAAATTGCTCAGAAAATATCGTTAGGAGTAGCAATTTTTCAATTGGTATTTAGCTTTTTTACTTACCTTGTTTTAACTTTAATTGCAAGTAGTGTGATGTATTACACGTTAAAAGAATCTTATACAGCAGAAAATTTATTGGGTAGAATTAAAGCTATAAAATCTAATAAATGAAAGGATACAAAACATACTTAGTTATCTTTTTGCTGTTGTTTTTTAGCAACGCTTTTTTTGCTGAAGAACATAAAGTGGCACTATCAGAAAAACAATGGGAAGAAGTAACTGAAGGGGTTGATTTTACAGAGGATTTTAAAGAAAATAATCCTGAAGAGTTGGATATACCCAAACCACTAGACTACAATTTATCGGGCTTTAAATATGTGTTTTATTTTTTAGTGATAGGTTTAGTAATTTTTCTAATTATTAAAATAATAATCAATTACAACAGTAATCCATCGTTATCAAAAAATACAATTAGTATTGATTCTATTGAAGAGATAGAGGATAAAATGCACGAAATAGATTTAGATAAATTACTAGAAGAAGCTATAAAAGCCAAAAATTATAGAATAGCATTGCGCATCAATTTTTTGATTATCATAAAAATGCTATCACAAAAAAATGAAATTATTTGGGCTAAAGAAAAAACCAATTGGGAGTATTATGAGGAGGTGAGCGATTTAAAAACAAAAGACCTTTTTAAAGGTATTATTACCAGTTTTGAGCCTGTTTGGTATGGAGAACATTTACTTTCTGAAGAACAATTTAATGCACTAAGTCCTTCTTACGAACAATTAAAAAAACAACTAGCACCCCATGAATAAAAATGTAGTTGTTATATTATTTATTGTAATTGTTGGTGGGGGTATCGCTGCATTGGTTGCTTATGGTAGACAGTTTACACCTAAATATAAATGGGAGCAAGAGCTAAATAAAAAAAGTGAAGAACCTTATGGTTTAAGTTTATTTTATGAGGTGTTAGATAAACAAGATCAAGATTTAACGCCAATAACTAAAGATATTATTGAAGAGTTGGATACCACATTAACCAACACTAATTTTGTTTCGATAGCAAATTTCCTTTACCTCGATTCGTTAGAGGTGGATCATCTTTTAAAATATGCAGAAAATGGAAATAATGTTTTTCTTGTTGCTGATGCAGCTCCGATAGAAATGCTTAGGCGTTTCTTTTTTGTAACGGATACGGTTGCGAATTACGATTATTCTTACGATAGTACGGTAACAGTTAATTTTGAACATAAAGGACTGCCATTTGATGAGTCGCTTGGATTTCATTTTCAATACTTAAAGGATACTTCAAAAACTCAATGGGCAGGATACAAAGAGGAGTATTTTAACAAATCGTTTGATAAATACGGGTTTGATGTATTTTCGAAAATAAGAGATAGTGTGGTAAGTTGTTTTTATATACAGCATGGTGAAGGGAAAATTTACTTTAATGCAACACCTTTATTGTTTAGTAATTATTATGTGGTACAAAAAAATGGTTTTAAATACCTTAATAATACATTGAGCACGTTTAATGATGGTGAAATATTTTGGGATGAAACAAGTTTGTTATCACCATATGAGAATGGAGGGGCAAGTGCAAAAAATAACCCATTACAATTATTGTTTTCTCATTATACCTTACGTTGGGGGTGGTATTTATTTTTGATAACTGTTTGTTTGTATTTACTTTTTAGATCAAAAAGAGAACAACGTATAATTCCATTAATGCCTAAAAACACAAATACAACAATTGCATATACTAAGGCGGTAGGGGTTTTATATTTTCAGAAAAAAGAGCATAAAAACATCGCGAACGAAATGTATACTATCTTTTTATCGGATATTAGAAACCGGTATTATTTTGATACCAATGTAGAAGAAAAAGAGTTGATACAACGAATTTCTGATCGCTCTGAAATTAAAAAAGAAGACATCGAAAACTTATTTAAACAATTTAGGAAAATACGTTTTAGTCCTATTGCCAATGCAAAAGACTTAATAAAATTACATCAAACAATAGAAGAATATCACAATAAAAGACAATAATATGGAGAACGAAAACAATATACCCGAAGAAAATAAGCTTCCTAAAAAAGAGGAACTTACGCCAACTCCCGAAACTGTTTCTGAAACAACATCAGAAAACGAAGCTACTCCAGAAGTAGTAGTGGCACCTGTTATTAACCCAGATATTAATTTTGTTAATGCAGCTTTCGAAAAAACAAAAAATGAAATTCAGAAAGTAATTGTTGGTAATGATGAATTGATACAGCTTATTTTAGCGGGAATGTTTACCGGAGGGCATATTTTATTAGAAGGTGTACCCGGTGTTGCTAAAACATTAACAGCTAAATTAATTGCCCAATGTATGCACATTGATTTTAAGAGGATTCAGTTTACTCCAGATTTAATGCCTTCAGATTTAATTGGTGTAACAATTTTTAACCTTCAAAAATCAGAATTTACCTTTAAAAAAGGACCTATTTTTTCTAACCTTGTTTTGATTGATGAGATAAACCGATCGCCAGCAAAAACGCAAGCAGCGTTGTTTGAAGCGATGGAAGAAAAACAAGTTACAGTTGATGGAGAAACTTACATTTTAGGAAAACCATTTTTTGTGGTGGCTACACAAAACCCAATAGAGCAAGAGGGAACTTATAAATTACCTGAAGCACAGTTGGATAGATTCTTATTTAAATTAAAAGTTGAGTATCCAGATTTAAAGAGTGAGGTAGATATTTTAAAACGATTTAAAAACGATTTTTCGCAAGAAAGAACACATAAAGTAAATGCAGTTTTAACAGCAGATGATGTTGCAAAATGTCTTAGAATTATTGAAAAAGTTCACATTAAAGATGAGTTGTTAAGTTACATTGCTACTATTGTTCATCAAACACGAAACAATGGAAGCTTATTTTTAGGAGCATCACCAAGAGCATCTATGGCAATAATGAAAACATCTAAAGCAATTGCAGCTTTAAGAGGGCGAGATTTTGTTACTCCAGACGATATACAAACAGTGTGTTATCCTGTGTTAAACCATAGAATTATTCTTTCTCCAGAAAAAGAAATGGAAGGAGTAACTGTAGAAAGTGTAATTAAAGAAATGATTCAAAATATTGAAGTGCCGAGATAATGAATTTTTATAAAAGTCTATATCTTACTGATCGTTTTTTCTATTTTTTAGGAGGAACTGTTTTTGTGTTCTTTGTTTCTTTTTTGATTCAACCATTTTTTTATGTAGCCTTAGCATTATTAGTTTTGTGTGCTATACTTATTGGCTTGGAGGTGTTCTCTTTATATAAAAAAACAAACATCACTATTAGCAGAACGATACAGCCAATTTTCTCTTTAAGTGATAAAAACAAGGTGAGTTTATTGCTGAAAAACGAATCGGCAATCATTTTAAAAATCAAAATAATAGACGAGATACCTTATCAATTTAATGAGCGAGATTTTTTAATAGTTACCACCATAGAAAAAGAGAAAAGCGAAACCATTAATTACTATTTAGAACCAACAATTAGAGGAGAATATCTGTTTGGTAACATTAATGTTTTTATTAGAACACGCTTAGGACTTATCGCTAAAAAAGAAACAACAGAGAGTGCTAGAAGTGTTGCTGTATATCCATCTATTATACAAATGAAGCAACAAGAATTGATTGCTTTAAACCATCCATCTTTTACACAAGGAGAAAATAAAGTGCGTAAAATTGGTAGGAGTTATGAGTTTGATCAGATAAAACAATATGTACCAGGCGATGATACTCGAAATATAAATTGGAAAGCAACCAGTACTCAAAATGAGTTAATGGTAAATCATTATGAGGACGAAAGATCTCAACAAATTTATTCTATTATTGATAAAAGTAGGGTAATGAAAACACCATTTAATGGGTTAACTTTGGTGGACTATGCCATTAATGCTTCATTGGCTTTTTCTAATATTGTATTAAAAAAAGAAGACAAAGCAGGAATTATTTCATTCTCTAAAAAAGTTGATACATCGCTTAAAGCGGATAAGGGAAACAGGCATCTTAAAAAAATTATGTATGCTTTGTATAAAGAAAAATACGATTATCAAGAGGCCAATTATGAAGCACTTTATTATACGATAAGAAGGAGTATTTCTAACAGAAGTTTGCTGTTTTTGTACACTAATTTTGATAGTTTATATGCTTTAGAACGAAATATTCCTATTTTAAGAATGATTAACCGTTACCATTTGTTGGTGGTAGTATTTTTTGAAAATACAGAACTAGAAGAGTATAGTCAGAAAAAATCTAAAACGGTATTAGATATTTATCAGCAAACTATTGCAAAGAAATTTATTCTTGAAAAAAATCAAATCATTAAAGAATTAAATAAGCACGGAATACAAGCCATAAAGAGTACACCAGAAGGCTTATCTGCAAACACCATTAATAAATACCTCGATTTAAAATCTACAGGAGTGATATAGGGCTTGGTTGCTTTATATTGATTTTATAAAGGGATGTGTGATGGAATCCCCCTTGGAGAAGGGGGCTGGGGGATTGATGAGTTTATATTTTCTAGCTTTATTTCTTATGCTTAAATAATTATTTTTTCTTCCGATTATCAATTTATTAATCACAAAATGCTTGTTGTTTTTACCTTTAACTATTTTTGTAGTTGTATAACTAAAAAAAATAGTTATACATTTGTAGTATGCAAGAATTAACAAAAGCAGAAGAACAAATTATGCTCATTATATGGGCTAAAGGCAAATGTTTTGTAAAAGAGATATTAGCAGAACTACCAGAACCTAAGCCTGCTTACAATACCGTGTCAACCATTGTAAGGATATTAGAGAAAAAAGAATTTGTTGCTTATACAGCTTTTGGAAAAACGCATCAATATTATCCTGCAGTTCCTAAAGAAGCTTATAAAGGGTTAAAAACGGATAACTTAATGGCTAATTTTTTTGGAGGGTCAGCAGAGTCTATGCTTTCATTTTTTATGAAAGAGAAAAAGATGGACATCAATCAGCTTGATGAATTATTAAAAGAACTTAAAAAGAAATAATATGGAAACGATTATCTATTTACTTAAAGTAGGAGGTGTTTATTCAGTGTTATACATTATCTATTATGCCCTTTTTAGAAACAACACTAATTTTATAACCAATAGGGTTTATTTGTTAACGATTATTCCATTGGCTTTTTTGTTACCTATCATTAATATGTCTGTTGCTGTTACCGAATCATATCAAATTACATTACCAACTTTAGCAATAGGAGAAATAGTTAATACGCCTGCCAGCATTTATGATTGGTATGGACTATTTGTTATTGTTTATGCTACACTTTCATTGGCTTTTTTAGGCGTATTACTAAAAAATAGTTTTCAAACAATAAAAGTTATTTTACATATAAAAAGTGGGAGTGTTAAAAATATTCAACCGTTTTCGTTCTTTAATTTTATTTATGTGCCAAACCATATCGAAAAAGAAGATAGGCTTGCAATTGTAAATCATGAGCAGGTACATGCTAGACAAATACATTCTTTAGATATTTTTATTTATGAGATTAGTAAAGCATTACTTTGGTGGAACCCCCTGATATGGATGGGATTGAATTCCGTTAAAAGTAATCATGAATTTATTGCGGATAAGTTGGCTTCCGAAAAGTCTGACAAGTATTCATCGGTTCTTGTTGCTCAACTGCTTGGTGTGAATTGCAGTGTGTTAGCAAATAACTTTAAATCAAAACCCCTAATTAAAAAAAGACTTATGATGATGAAAACAAAAAAATCGAACAAAATCAGTGTATTAAAATATGCATTGGTTGTACCTGTAATTGCTTTGGCTATAGTTGCTACAGCTAGTAAAAATGTTGCCATAGAAAAAACTAGTCCTACCATTCAAAAAGGAGAGGATAAAGTTTATGATAAAGTGGATAAAATGCCAGAATTTAAAGGTGGAAATGATGCTTTGTTTAAATATTTAGGAACAAATATTAAGTATCCTGAAAAAGCAAAAAGTAGTGGGCTAGAAGGAACCGTTTATGTGAGTTTTGTAATTGATAAAAAAGGAAAAATTAGTGAAACAACAATTCTGAAATCTGTTTCCCCATCGTTAGATGAAGAAGCCAAACGCGTTATTTCGGGAATGCCAAAATGGAAAGCAGGCAAACATAAAGGAAAAAAAGTGAGTGTTAAATACATAATTCCAATTGCATTTAAACTTGCCGAGTAATTCACACCAAGTAGATAATTTGTACTTGAACTAGGGGATATTCTTTAATTAGAATTCCCTTTTTTTGATGTCATTTAAAAAAAACTACTCTTGAGTTAATTTTTTTTCAGTACGAGATTTTAAAAGGTGCATTTTTTGAAAAAGATACGTTAATGGTTCTGTAAGCTCAATAGCTCCTTCTCCTGTAGCATTTTGTTTGGCATACTTGTCAATAGTAGGCATAGCGTATGATAAGCTTTTTGTCTGCATATCCATGGCAACAACTTCTTCTTTAAATTCACCATACTCTTGAAAACCCATTACCGAAACGGCTTTTAACCAAACGGTATCTTGATGTAAATCTATGGTAATATTTTTATCATGAAAAAATTCACCATCTTTAATGTAATACTTTTGCTCAATGTGCTGAACGGTAGAAAATAAAATAGTATCGTTAGCGCCCATTTTAATGCTAAATTCTCCTTCGGTATTACTTACGGTACCACTTTTTGACGTAGTATTATAAACACTCACAAAAGGGATTGCTTTTTTATGTTCTTCTTTAGATATGATTGTACCAGATAAGGTAATCTCTTCTTTTTGAGCTATAAGCGAAAAACTTCCAAAAATGAAAAGTAGTAGTAATATTAGGCTGTTATTTTTCATAGCTATTAAGTATATATTAAATTATATCAAGTAAATTTAATTAATAAAGCTATAAAATGTAAAAAAAAGGTGCAGTTTATTTATGTAAACTACACCTTCTTTATTATTATTCTACTTCTTTAGTATCCATTCCACAAACGGGACATTGTACTGCTTCGTCATAAGTCTTTTCTTCTTCACATTTCATAGGGCACTGATATTGTGCTTCAGCACTTGCTTCAACATCATCATGACTGTGTTCTTCACCTTCAGCGTGCTCATGATGGTCTGTATCATGGCTTTCTGTATTTCCACAACTGATAAATGTAGCACTTCCCATTACAAATAATACTGCTGTTGCTACTGTTAATACTGTTTTTTTCATTTTTTTAAGTTTAAAAGTTATTTTTTATGAGCGCCTTTTTGGCAACATTTTGGTAAATTATCATGTGATTTTTTAATAGCAGGAACATCATCAGCATCATAGCCTATTTTTGTAATTGCTATTCTGATTTTTTCGGGTGTTGTTTTAGCTATTTTATATTTTACTGTTACCACTTGTGTCTCAACATCTAAATTGGATGATACAATTCCTTTTTCATAAGCAAGGTCTTTTTCAATACGTTCTTTACACATTTCGCACTGAGCAGAAGTTTTTATTGTTATTGTTTCTGTTTTTTTAGCTTTTTGTGCAAAGGCACTTTGTGTGTTTATTGCCATAAATGCAATGATAATTAATGTTACTAGATTTTTCATAGAATTGTTTTTAAGTTTAATTTTTGATTAGTTGTTGTTTATTTAATTTTATATCTAAAGCCAAAGTAAATGTTTCTGCCCATAATTGGTCCCCAAACTAATGATGCATCAAAGTTCGGTCCATTAGGATTATCTGCTGCTATTATTGGGTTACTTTGTTTATAGTCAAGTATGTTCTCAGCTCCAACGTAAATGTCAAATTTCTTAAAAGCTTTAGTTATTTGCCCACTTAATGTATAGTAAGGTTCAGATTTTTCACTAATAACATACTCGGGAGGATTTGCTGCTGTGCTAGGTATTCTGCTCACATCAAACCAATGGGCTGTTAAATCGAATTTCCATTTATCAAAATTAGTAACGTAACCAGCATTAACCAATACTCTATTTTTAGCTGTTAAGGGCTTTGATTTTAAACCACTAGTATAATCTGTTTTAATATCATACCATTTGTATGCGGCTTTTAACTCTAATGATTGAGTAACTTGTATGGAAGTTTCAACTTGTAAACTGTGTGAGTATGATTTTCCTTTTAAATTATAAAAAGAAATTTCTCTAGGATTCTCTAGATCTACTATAACTTGGTTTGTGAAATCTGTATAATAATAGTCAAAAGAAAGTGATATTTCCTTTTCGGCTACATCAAAAAGATGAGTTATACTAGTACCATAATTCCATGCAATTTCAGGAAGTAAATCATTTGCATTTAAAACGATATTTCTAGCACTTGCCATTGTTCCAGAGTTTTCTATAATAGGATTAGCAGTTCTAAATCCTCGTCCTGCTGATAACCTAAAGGCAGATTTAGGTGTGAAATTGTATTTATAATGCGCTCTTGGTGTTAAAAAAGCACCAAAAGTATTGTGATAATCACCTCTTAATCCAAGTACTAAAGCAGATTTTTTTTGAGCATTATAGGCATATTCTACAAAAGCGCCAGGCACACTTTCCATCTTTCCGAATTTATATCTCTCATTTAAGTTTTTATTATAGTTGTCATAAACCCAACTTCCTCCAAATTTTATTTTATGATCAGTATTGGAAATAATAGTTTGATAAATAACATTTAAATAACCACTATATTGAGTTGAATTGAATGATTTTTTACCGTAAGATGATTGATGATCATGGTATCTAAATGAATTGATAATACCTATACTTTTGTGAGGGGTATCTGGAAATAAAAAACCATTTTTAGTAAATACTTCAAATTGCTTTGTTTTTACATTTATGGTGTATAAATCTTCATTCTCATTAGCAACTATTTGACCAGCAGTTAAATCATCATAAACAGCTCTAAAGCCTACTTGAAAAACATGTTTTTTGCCGCGGTATTTCCACCTATTAAATAGGTTGTATTGAGAACGTAAAGGATGATCTTCAAAATTGTCATTATTTTTATCATGGCTTATGCTTTGGTTATTAGCATGTAACATAGTTAATGTTGACCATTTTTCATTTAGTTTTTGAGCAGCTTGTACATTTATTTCTGCTCTACTCATTATATTCGCGTACATATTTAAATATAAATGATTGGCTTTGTCTGGTTTTTGAAGCTCTAAATTTATTTGACCAGTAATAGATTCATAGCCATTTACTACCGATCCTGCTCCTTTTTTTATTTGGATTGATTCTACTTGAGTTCCAGGGATAAAAGTTAACCCGTAAGCTGTGGAAAGACCTCGTATTAAAGGTAGGTTTTCATATTGAATTTGAGTGTAAATACCATCTAAACCAAGCATCTGAATTTTTTTTGTTCCAGATACAGCATCTGTAAAATTAACATCTACAGATGCATTTGTTTCAAAGCTTTCCGAAATATTACAGCATGCTGCTTTTACTAATTCCTTAGATGATAGTGTCTCTGTAAAATGAGGGTCGATAGTATTGATAAAGGTTCCGGATTGACGTTCTGTAACTTGAAACTCATCTAAGCCTACCATACTTTTTAATTTGATGTTTATGTTTTTTTGATAAGATGATATGCGAATTGTATCTGATTGATAGCCAACAAAACTAACTATTAGTTGGCTGGGATAGCTTTTGGGTTCTGCTATTGTAAATTCTCCATTGTGATTAGCAACAACTCCAATAGTTGTATTTATCCAATAGATATTAGCTAAAGGAATTCTTTGTTTTTGCTCATTTTCATATACAATACCTTTAATAGTTTTTTGAGCTATTAAAGAGTTTGTGAAAAGGAGACAGATAATTATATAGGTGATTTTCATAGTTTTTAATTTTATTATGAATATTGATATTTGCTGAATACAGCAATAAACCTTTTAATTAAAAAAGGAGAAATCAATATTAAAAATCAAATTAAAAAAGACTGAATCAAGACAGGAATGTCTTTATCAGGAAGTGGGGGAGAATAGTTGATATACTTGTTGTAAGTATTTTTTTCTCCAATAAATAAATTAATAGATGCTGTAGTAAAAGCAATTAAAAACTGAGGGTTAAGTTGTTCAGTATCTGCAGAAGCTTGAAACTCTTCTGTTACTTTAAAGCTTTGAAATTCGTTTTGACAACAATTGTCTTTTAGCGTATTGTTTTCACAAGGTTGTCGTTCTGATTTTTCCATACCGCAATTTAAATCAGCAGCAACAAAATCTAAGCTTTGCTTATGTATTTTACCACCACATTTATGCGATGAAATGGTAAAACCAGTACTGCTTATTAAAAACATTACTGCTAACAATATGGATAAAACTTTTTTCATTTATACTTCAAAAATAAGATAATTATATTAAATCACTTATTTGGAGATGGTGTTTAACTGTATTTAAATATTTTTTTAAAAGGTTAGTGGGTTATTTCCCAATTTCAATATCTAATTGATTTCCTTTTTCAAAAGCTTTTTTATCTTTTACTCTACCAATTGCTAAGCCTAAACCAACACCTAAAGGAATACCTAAAGCAATAAAAGCCATATTGTCTAAAGCAGTACCTAAAATAGTTCCGAAAACAACGCCAAAAAGTGCAATACCAATGGCCATCCATTTATTGCGGTAATAACCTTTTGGTGTAAGTGATAGTTTACTTTCTAACATAGAGATAACACCTGCCAATGAGTTTTTATATTGTTTTAATAGGGCAGAATCATCACCATCAAAATTGTTAATTAATCCAATTTCAGCATTAATTTCCTCAATATGCTCCGCAGGAATTTTCTTTTTTTTCATTGCAGCAATCAGTTTTTTAAACTCTGCAAATTTTTGCTGCAACTCTTCGTTGTTTTTGTAGGCAGATTTAGATTTTAGTATAGCGAATGTCATAAAAAGAAAGGTTGTTTTTTAAGCCGAAAGCCTAAATATTTTATAGTCTGCAATAAAAGTTCCAAAAGGTAAAAATGAAGCAATAAAAGCCCATATAGTAGTGCTAATTTTCCATTGATATTTTAAATGCACAATTAGTAAAAAGATAACATAAAGCACAAATAATACACCGTGAGCCATTCCAATAATTCTTACAGGTTCAGGTTGATCAAAGTAATATTTTAAAGGCATTGCAATACCTAATAAAACTAAAAAAGAAATTCCTTCGAGTATAGCTGTAATGCGAAAAATAGATAGGATGTGTTTCATAAAACTTAAATTTTGATTGTAAAATTAGTTATTTTTTCCTTGCAATCATTAGACCATCTCGTATCGGAAACAACACGTTTTGTACTCTTTTATCAGTGTTTATTTTTTCGCAATAATTAACAAGAGCTAAAGTGTCAGTGTCTAATTTTGATTTATCGTTTACAACTTTTCCACTCCATAAAACATTGTCGGCAATAATATAGCCGCCACTTTTTACTTTATCAAAAACTAAATCATAATAATTGGCATAATTACTCTTATCAGCATCTATAAAAACAATATCAAACTGCTCATCAATAGTTGGTATTATTTCTATTGCGTTTCCAATATGATTAATAATAGTGTCTTTTAGATTTGATTTTTCGATGTATTTATTTACAAAAGATTCCAATTCCTCATTGATATCTATAGTATGGATTACTCCATTTTTTTGTAAACCTTCGGCAAAACATATGGCAGAATAACCTGTGTAAGTCCCTATTTCTAAAATAGATTTTGGTTGTATCATATGAGATAGCATACTTAATACTCTCCCTTGAAAATGTCCAGATAGCATTCTTGGTATCAATACCTTTTCCCAAGTTTCGTGGTTAAGTTCTGCTAAAATTTCAGGTTCTTTTTCTGTTAATCGAACTACAAATTCATCAATTTCTTGAGGTAAAAAATCCATTGTTAATTTAATTTTGTTGTTGATATATAAGGCTACTTAGGTTGTTTGGAGAGAAAACTTCATTGGCAATATCTTGAAGTTCAGTTGCTGTAATTGCATTGATTTTATCATGGATAGTTTCTAAAGAGTCTATCCTGTTATATAATAAAATACTTTTTCCTAAGCTTAACATTACGTTGCAATTGTTTTCTTCTGATAATGCCAGTTGACCAATTAATTGTTGTTTGGCTTTGTGAAGTTGGGCACTACTTATTTGCTTAATACTTAGTTTTTTTAACTCTTTATTTACTAAATCAATACTTTTATTTAAGTATTTGGTGTCAGTTCCTAAATAGATGTTAAATAAACCTGTATCAGAATAAATGGTGTAGTTAGACTCAATGTTATAGGTAAAACCATATTTTTCTCTAATCCCCATATTTAACCTGCTGTTCATCGCTGGGCCACCTAAAATATTATTTAATAAAATAAAACCTTTTTTCTTTTTGTGATGTGTACCATAAGCAATGTTGCCTATCATACAATGGGATTGTTGAACATCTCTCTCTTCAGTTTTATTTTGAACTTGGTAATTGTTAAAAGCAGATCTTTTCGGTGAGCTTTTTTTTGTTGGAATATTATCTAAATATTTTGAAGCCATTTTTCTGATTTTAGCCTCCGTAAAATCACCAACTATGCTAAACACAATTTGGTCTGTAGCGTAATTTTTTGAAATATAATCGAGAATATTTTCTCTTGTTATTTTCTTTACAGATTTTTCTGATCCTAAAATATTCATACTCAAGGCATGATCTTTAAAAGCCATTTCTTCAAAATCATCATAAATCTGTTCAAAAGGAGTGTCTTGGTAAGAGTATATTTCATCAATAATTACTGCTTTTTCTTTTTCAAGCTCCTCTTTAGGGAAAACTGAATTAAAAAGAATGTCAGTCAATAAATCTGTAGCTCTATCAAAATGGGTTTTCATAAAGGAAGCATAAACACTTGTGTTTTCTTTGGTGGTATATGCATTAATTTCTCCACCAACATTATCTAATCTATTTAAAATATGGTGTGATTTTCTTTTAGAGGTTCCTTTAAAAAGAGCGTGTTCAATAAAATGGGTAATTCCATTTTGAGCTAAGTTTTCATCTCTAGATCCTGTATTTATAACAAAACCACAATGAGCCACACTACTTTTAGTGTGTTTAAATACTATTTTAATTCCATTATTTAGCTCAAAGTAAATGGGTTCCATCTATTGCAATTGTTCGTGAGTTGAGCAAATATAGGTTTCAATTATTAAAGTTATGTTCAAAAGGCTGTTCATAACTACAAATATTGTTAATAACTTTCAATCCGAATAAACTATATTTTAGCAAGAGTTTTATCTATTAAACTGATTTTAAAATGATTATAATTCGGAATTTACTTGCTACGTTGTTAATAATTTTGTTAACTAATACTGTTTTTTCTCAAGATAAGTTATCAAAAAACGAAGAGTCTAAAATGCTTGAAAAAGCAGAGCATTATTTTGAAGATGAAGAAGATAAAAACACACTAAAAGCATTAGGTTTGTTTGAACAATTACTAGCAAATAAACCTGCTGATCCATATTACCTTTTAATGGTAGGTATTTGTGAATTAGATTTTTTAGATAAAAGAGCTGATGCATTAGAAAAGCTTTTAAAAGTTGGTGCTGATAATCCTGAATTTAAAGAGGTAGATTTCTATTTAGGAAAAGCTTATGCGGTAAATCATCAATTTGATAAAGCAATAGAAATCTATCAAAAATATCTTTCATCACCAGATTTAGATGATGAACAAAAATCAATAACAAGACAAAATATTATTTATGCTCAAAATGCTAAAGAATATATTAAAGATAGCGTAAATGTTAAAATAGTAGATATAGGCTCTCCAATTAATACAAAACATTCTGAATATGTTCCCGTAATTACTCCAGATGAATCGATGTTGATTTTTACATATAGTGGCGAAAGGAGTAAAGGAGGATTGTTAGATGCAAAAGGGAAATCTCATCCTGACGGTCATTATTATGAAGATGTTATGGTTTCATATCGTGTAATGGGGGAGTGGTCTTATCCTGAAAGTATTGACGATAATATTAATACGTATGCTCATAATGCAAGTATTGCGTTATCTGTTGATGGACAAGAGTTATTTATTTATTATCAAGATAAAAAAACTGTAGGAGATATTTATGTGAGTCATTTAGAAGGTGAGAATTGGACAAAGCCAGTCCCGTTAGTAGGAGATGTAAATTCTGATGCTTGGGAGGGAAGTGCTTCATTATCAAGTGATGGTAAAACGTTATATTTTGTAAGTAGTCGAGAAGGTGGCTTTGGAGGAAGGGATATATACTCTGCCACAATGCAACCGGATGGAGCATGGAGAGAAGTGAAAAATTTAGGGCCTACTATAAATACAAAGTTTGATGATGATTCTCCTTTTATTCATCCAGATATGAAGACCATGTATTTTAGTTCAAAAGGACATAATAGTATGGGAGGGTATGATATTTTTTATACTTATTTAGGCGATCATGGTTGGGATGAGCCAGGTAATGTTGGTTATCCGGTTAATACGATTGATGATGATAGGTATTATGTGTTGTCTGCAGATGGAAAAACAGGGTATTATTCAACAGCAGGAAGAAGTAATGAAGGTACGCATGATATTTATACGGTAAGCCCAGGTCATTTTGGTAAAAGACCAATTTTAGCATTAATAGTTGGTGTTGTAAAAGCTAATGGAGAACCTGCTGAAGCAGATATTACAGTTACTAATCAAGGTACAAATGAAGAAAGTAAGTTTGAATCGAACTCTACAACCGGAAAATATATGTTGGCATTAACTCCAGGTAATAAATATAAGATTGCAATAGAAGTGGAGGGAATGGAAACAAAAATTGATTACATAGATGTTTCATCTGTAGAAACTTATGTTGAGGTTGAACATGATTTTAAATTGTATTCAAAAAACAATGTAGAAGGAGTTGCTGTTGCGGATGATTTAGATCCATTACAGGGTAAAATTGATAGTCAGATAGAAAAGTATAGGAAAGAAAGCACTCCAGAAGGGTATGATGAAATGATTTATGCTAAAATTTTAAAAGAGAAAGGGGATGTAAAAGAGGCTAATGTTGAATATTATCTAGATTTAGATAATGCTAGTATTGCGGAAGTTGATTTGGAGGGGGTTCCTGTAGAAAAGAAAACTTTAGCTGACGGTACTGTTGTAAGTATGATAGGTCCTTATAGTAGTTTTTTAGCTGCAGAAGTTGCTCGTCAAGATTTAATTAAAAAAGACCCCATATTAGCAAATGTTAAAGTAATGGTTAATAATAAAGGTGTTGATGAAACTATTAAACAACATTTTGCTAATGATTATCAAAAAACATTTGAAAATAAAAATTCGTTACATAATCAATTAACGGATAATAAGAATAATGATGATGGTAATGTTGATTCTCAAAATAAGAACCAAGCAATAGATTTAGTGGGGAATGAGAATATTGATTTACAATCAAATAACAATTTGGAAGATGCCGATGCAAAAGTGGTAACAGGGTTAACCTTTAAAGTTGAAATTGGAGCAGTAAAAAATATAGAAGATTTTAAATTGGGTTATTTAGAAAAGTATGGAAAAATAACATCAAAAAAATATAAAGATGGAACAACAAGGTTTACGTTTGGTCCTTTCGCAACATTAGTAGAGGCCGAAGAGTTTAGACAAATGTTGGTGGAGAAAGAAAAAGCTAGTGAAGATGCTTTTATAACTGTGTTTTTGTTTGGGCAAAGAAAAACTGTTAAAGAGTATGCCGCAGAACCATGTGGTAGTGACGAGTTTATCGACTTTTCATGGTTTGTTGGTAAAGACTTGAATGATAAATCAGTTTATAATAAACTGATAGAAACAGGAGCTAATTCATGTGCGAATGGTTTAGAGTTTAAAGTGCAAATTGCAGCATATCGCTTTCCTAAAAATTATAAATGGAATCATTTATCTCAATATGGAGAACCAACTGTTGTAGCTTATCCAGATAAAATAACCCGATTTACACAAGGGCTGTATAAAACAATGGGAGAAGCAGAGGTGTTGAGGCAGCAAATAATAAAATCAGGACAAACTGATGCATGGATAACACCATTTTTTGACGGTAAACGAATGTTGTTAGAAGATTTAATCAAGGAAAACTTCTATGGTAGAAGTGTCAACTAGAAAAGGGTCGCCTTCGGGCGGCCTTTTTTGTTCTTAAAGTTTGTATGAGTTAAGTCGATTACCTAATTTCGGCATCAATATTGTAAATCCAAGACAAAAAAATATACGACAATGTTAAAAAAGATATTATTTATTTCAATTATAGGATCATTCTCTTTTGCAAATGCACAGGATAACTTAGTTCCTAATCATGCGTTTCAAGATGTTGCTAAAAAAGCAAAAGTAAAAGGGCTTGGTGCAATTTCTTCTGCAGAGTCTTGGAGTTCTCCAACGCTTGTTCCTGCAGATTTTTATGTGTCAAAAACTAAAATATATGACATTGCTGTACCTGCAAATTCATATGGAGAGGAAAAACCAATGGAAGGTGATAATTATGCAGGTATTGTTGCATATAGTTATAAAGGTAAGTTTTCTAGAAGTTACTTACAAACGAAGTTAACTAAAAAGTTAGAAGCAGGTAAGCAGTATTGTGTAAAAATGCATGTTAGTTTGGCAGATTTATCTAAATACGCTACCAATAATATTGCGATGGCATTAACTGATAAAGAAATGACAGCGAATAATAGTGAGATACTTCAGTTTGATAACCAGATCGTAAGTAAAAAGTTAACGATTTACGAAAAGCAATTTTATTGGGTGCCAATTTGTGGTATATATACTGCTAAAGGTGGTGAGCAATTTTTGACAATTGGAAATTTTACACCTGACGATAAATTAGCAACAAAAAAGGTGAAAAGACCAAGGGGTTTTACTAAGCCACAAAAATATGCAGCATATTATTATGTAGATAATGTATCTGTTGTTCCTGTAGAGTTGGCTAAGAAATGTAATTGTGATGTAACTCCTGGAATGGAAAATGCATCAACTGTTAGTAAGTCATTTAATAGTGAGGGAGATCCTGTTGTTGGAAATGTGACTATAATTAATACAGATGGAACTTCAGGGGATTTAGAAAGTAAGGGCGGTGTTGCTAGTGTAAATAAAGGGATAGATGGTATGTTGTTGCCTTTTGATGATAAAAAAGCTGCATTATCTCCAGAAGCTAATAAATCTTTAGATGTGGTAGTAGAATATTTAAAAGCACATGAAACAACTACAATTACTTTAACAGGATATATTGATAAAACAGAAAGCGATGTTGCAAAGTTGGCTGGTAAGAGAGTTGGAGGAGTTTATAAATACTTAGTTTCGAAAGGAATTGCTAAAGAACGTTTGGATCGTTCAATTGGTGGTGCCGATTCTCCGGTAGACCCTAAAAATCCAGCAAAAAATAGAAGAGTAGAAATTACAATATTAGATGAGTAATTAAATTAATTAAAAAAAAGAATCCCCACTTAAATATGTTTGAGTGGGGATTTTTTTTGAAAATATTTTTTTATTTAAATAAAAATAGGGGTGTTGATAAAAAAAATAGTAAAAATTATGATATCACCCCCTTTTAAAATACCTTTGCATTGTAATTTTTACTTTTTTAATTAAAAAACCTATAAAAATGCCAGTATTTAGATTTAAAGCACTAGAAGATGTTTTGTCAAGAAAGCCAAAACACGTAGAGTATCCATCCAAAAGAGTTTCTGATTATTATGCAGAAAATGTGTTTACACAAGAAACGATGAGAGAATTTTTGCCAAGCGAAGCATATAAAAGTGTAATGGCATCTATACATGATGGTACAAGATTAGATCGTTCTATGGCAAATCAAGTTGCCTCGTCTATGAAAGATTGGTCAATTACTAAAGGGGCTACTCATTACACACATTGGTTTCAGCCATTAACAGGTTCAACAGCAGAAAAACACGATTCTTTTTTTACACCAATTAGTGGAGGACGTGCGTTAGAAAAATTCGAAGGAGAAAATTTAGTGCAACAAGAACCAGATGCATCAAGTTTTCCTAATGGAGGAATAAGAAATACATTTGAAGCACGAGGATATACCGCTTGGGATCCAACTTCTCCAGCGTTTGTTATTGATAAAACATTATGTATTCCTACAGTATTTATTGCTTATACAGGCGAAGCGTTAGATTATAAGATGCCTTTATTAAAAGCTTTACATGCAATTGATGAAGCAGCAACAGATGTTTGCCAGTATTTTGATAAAAATATTACAAAAGTAAACGCAAGTTTAGGATGGGAGCAAGAGTACTTTTTAATTGATAAAGCATTGTATAATGCTCGTCCAGATATTATGATGACAGGTAGGGCTTTGGTAGGGCATAATCCTGCAAAAGGACAGCAATTAGATGATCATTATTTTGGTTCAATACCTGAAAGAGCATTAGCTTTTATGAAAGAATATGAAATTGAATCTTTACGTTTAGGTATTCCTGTAACAACTCGTCATAATGAAGTTGCACCAAATCAGTTTGAATGTGCTCCTATGTATGAGGAAACAAATTTAGCAAATGACCATAATCTATTGTTGATGGATTTGATGGAGAAAGTTGCTAAAAAGCATGATTTTAGAATTCTTTACCATGAAAAGCCTTACGGAGGATTAAATGGTTCAGGGAAACATAATAATTGGTCTTTAGGAACTGATACCGGAGTGAATTTATTAGCTCCTGGAAAAAATCCAAAAACGAATTTACGTTTCTTAACATTTTTAGTAAATACAATCAAAGCAATTTATGATAATGCAGATATATTAAGAGCTAGTATTGCTTCTGCAGGTAATGATCATCGATTAGGAGCAAATGAAGCCCCTCCGGCAATTATTTCTGTATTTATAGGTTCGCAATTAACACAAATGCTAGATAATTTAGAGAAAAGTGTTAAAGCAGGAGGTATGACACCCGAAGATAAAACAGAATTAAAGCTAAGTATTGGTAAAATCCCTCAAATATTATTGGATAATACAGATAGAAATAGAACTTCACCATTTGCATTTACAGGTAATAAGTTTGAATTTAGAGCAGTAGGTTCTTCAGCAAATTGTGCTAATTCTATGATAGCGTTAAATGTTATTGTAGCCAATCAATTAAAGATATTTAAAAAGGATGTTGATGCAAGAATTGATACAGGAGCTAAAAAGGATATCGCTATTTTGCAAGAGCTTCAAAAATTAATTAAAGAATCTAAAGCAATTCGTTTTGAAGGTAATGGGTATGGTGAAGAATGGGTGAAAGAAGCTAAAAAAAGAGGGTTGAATAATCAAAAAGATACTCCTAGAGCTTTGGATGTAATGATTACAAAAGAAACAAAGAAATTATTTGATGATTTAGGAGTGCTTTCAGGTGTTGAACTAGATGCTAGATATGAAATTGAATTAGAAAACTACATCTTAAAACTACAAATTGAATCTAGAGTATTGGGCGATTTAGCACAAAATCATATTATGCCTACGGCAATAAAATATCAAAATACATTAATAGAAAATGTAAAAGGTATGAATGCAATTTTTGATAAAAAGGAAGCTGCAGCTTTGTCTGTAACTCAAACATCAATCTTAAAAGAAATATCAGAACATCTGAGTGGTATTAGAGAAAAATCTAATGGAATGTTAGCTGAGCGTAAAAAAGCGAATAAGATTGATAACACTAAGAAAAAAGCGCTAGCGTATTGTGATAATGTGAAACCTTATTTTGACGAAATTAAATATCATTCAGACAAACTAGAACTGCTAATTGATGATGAAATTTGGCCATTACCAAAATTAAGAGAGTTGTTATTTACTAAATAAAAGTAGTTTAATTTATTATAAAGCCTATTTGAATAATTCAAATAGGCTTTTTTTTAGGTTAGAGGGTTGATTTATTAAAAAGAATTATTTACTTTAGCGCCTATTCAAAGGAAAAAACTAACTTTTTAATATGAAGATTTTTAAAATATTGGGGGCATTAGCCTTAGTAACAGTACTTAGTTTTACAGCAAGTGCTCAAAAAAATTACAAAAGAGATGCTGATATTGCGTTTAGTGGTGGTAAATACTACAAAGCAATAGAAATGTATAAAAAAGCTTACACTAAAGAATCTAAAAAAGATGTTAAAGCCGAAATTTTATTTCAAATAGCAGAATGTTATAGAGGTAAAAATGATAAAAAGCAAGCTATAGTTTGGTATAAAAAATCAATTAAAGCAAAGCACGATGATCCAATTGCAATCTTTTATATCGCTGAGATATACAAGTCTCAAGGATTATATGAAGAGGCAATTGTTGAGTTTAATAAATTTAAAGCTGCTAAGCCTGGAGATAAGCGTGCTGAAGATGGTATAAAATCTTGTGAATTAGCTAAAGAATGGATGGATAATCCTTCTAGAACAATTGTTAATCCAATGCCATTGCTAAATTCTGAAGACTATGATTTTTCTCCAGTATTTGCGGATAAGAAAAATATGGAGTTATATTTTACATCAACTAGACAAGGCTCTGCTGGTGAAGAAGCTTCAGATGTTACAGGAATGAATTTTTCAGATATCTATCAATCTAAAAGAGATAAAAAAGGTAAATGGAGTGAACCAGTTGTTTTAAATGAAGCAATTAACTCACCAGCAAGTGAAGGGTCTTCTTGTTTAAATAAGAAAAGAAATACGATGTACTTTACAAGATGTGGTGTTGAAAAGAAAGGAGTTATGGGGTGTAGTTTATATTGGTCTAAGCGCCAAGGTAAAAAATGGTCTGAACCAACAATTATCCCTGTTGCTGCAGATACATTTACTGTAGGGCATCCTGCAATTTCTCCTGATGATTTAACATTGGTTTTTGCTTCTGATATGCCAGGAGGTAAGGGAGGAAAAGATTTATGGTACATTACTTACAATAAAAAAGCGAAAACTTGGTCTGAACCAACAAATTTAGGTGGAGATATTAATACTGCTGGAGACGAGATGTTTCCTTACATTAGAGATAATGGAGAGTTGTATTTCTCTTCAAACTCACATGTAGGAATGGGAGGGTTTGATTTGTTTAAAGCTGCAAGTACTGGTGTAAACCAGTGGAATGGAGTAGAGAACTTACAAGTGCCAATGAATTCTTCAGCTGATGATTTTGGAATTGTTTTTGAAGGAATGAAAGAAAGAGGATTTTTTACAACTTCTAGAGAAGGTGGTAAAGGTGGTGATGATATTTGGGAGTTTTATTTACCTCCAATGTTGTTTAAATTGATAGGTGTTGTAAAAGATATCGAAACAAAAGAAGTGTTGGCTGGAGCTAAAGTAAAATTAATTGGTACTGATGGATCATCTGCAGAGGTAACAACTGATGAGAATGGAAATTTTGTTTTTGATGAAAATGGACCAAATACAAGATATATTAATCCAGAAACTTCGTACTCTATCTTTATTGAGAAAGATAAATATCTTAATGCAAAAGGGAAAGAAACAACATTGAATTTAACAAAATCAGTTACTTTTGATCATGAATATTTTTTACAACCATTTGTTAATGCTGTAATTAAATTACCATTGATTGAATATGAATATAATAAAGCTGATTTAAGACCTAACTCTAAAGATTCTTTAGATTATTTATATCAAATTATGGTTGATAATCCTACAATTGTTATTCAATTAAGATCGCATACAGATTTTAGAGGGTCTGCTAAATATAATCAATCACTTTCGCAAAGAAGAGCACAGTCTTGTGTTAATTACTTAGTGAAAGAAAAAGGAATTGATGCTGCTAGAATTAAAGCGAAAGGAATGGGAGAGGCTGAGCCTTTATCTATTAAAGATGCTGAAGGTAATGTTCAATTCGTTTTAGATGAAAAGTACATTAAAGCACTTTCTACTAAAGCAGAATCAGAAGCTGCACATCAACGAAATAGAAGGACGGATTTCAAAGTGCTAAACTCTGATTATGTTCCTAAAGCTAAAGAAACAACAACAGAACAATAAACATTAAAAATTGTTGAAAACATCCACCATTTGGTGGATGTTTTTTTATGCCTCAACTTTATTAAACTAAAAGGGAATCTTAATTTCGCTTAAAATATTTAATTACCATGGATAAATCAGGAAGATACATGCAGAGAGGAGTTTCTGCCGATAAAGAAGATGTTCATAATGCTATAGCAAACATTGATAAGGGTTTGTATCCTAAAGCATTTTGTAAAATTATACCTGATTATTTGTCTAATGATGATGATTACTGTGTGATTATGCATGCTGATGGAGCAGGAACAAAATCTTCACTAGCTTATGCTTACTGGAAAGAAACAGGAGATATTTCTGTTTGGAAAGGGATTGCTCAAGATGCCTTAATAATGAATATTGATGATTTATTATGTGTTGGAGCAGTTGATAATATTTTAGTATCGTCAACTATTGGACGAAACAAAAACTTGATTAACGGTGAAGTGTTAGGAGAGATAATTAACGGTTCGGAAGAGATTCTAGAAGATTTAAGAAGCCAAGGAATTGGAATATTTTCTACTGGTGGAGAAACTGCAGATGTAGGAGATTTAGTAAAAACTATTATTGTAGATTCTACAGTAACATGTAGAATGAAAAGAGACCAAGTAATTAACAATGCTGATATAGAAGTTGGTGATGTAATAGTTGGTTTAGCATCATTCGGACAAGCTACTTATGAAAAAGAGTACAATGGAGGGATGGGAAGCAATGGCTTAACATCTGCAAGGCATGATGTGTTTAATAAGTCGGTAGCAGAAAAATATCCGCAAACATATGATAGCGCTGTACCAAGTGATTTAGTGTATTGTGGTAAATATAACTTGACTGATAAGGTTGAAGGGACAGATTTAGATGCCGGTAAATTGGTGTTATCCCCAACAAGAACTTATGCACCAATTATCAAAAAAATGTTGGATGCCCATGCTAAAGACATTCATGGTATGGTACATTGTAGTGGTGGAGCTCAAACTAAAATTTTGCATTTTGTAGATGATTTACAAATTGTAAAAGATAATATGTTTGCTTTACCTCCGTTATTTAAAATGATTCATGAAGAATCAGGAACAGAATGGAAAGAAATGTATAAGGTATTTAATATGGGGCATAGAATGGAATTGTATGTGCCTGCAGCAATTGCTGAAAATTTAATGGCTATTTCTAAATCGTTTAATGTAGATGCTCAAATTATAGGGAGAGTTGAAGCTAAGGGAGAAAAGAAATTAACCATCAAAAGTGAGTTCGGAGAATTTACTTATAACTAAGATTTAGAGATGAGTTTACTTAAAAAATTAGAAGGAATTAGCATTCGTTACGATCAAGTTAGCGAGCAAATTGTTGATCCTGAAATAATATCTGACATGAAACGTTATGTTAAGATAAATCAAGAATATAAAGAGCTTAAAAAAATTGTTGATGTATATCTTGCCTATAAAGATGTGCTTGATAACATCGATTCATCAAAAGAAATTATTGCTACAGAAACAGATAAAGAGTTTGTTGATATGGCAAAAGGAGAGTTAGATGAACTTCTTTCTACAAAAAATGAAATGGAAGAAGACATTAAAGTAATGTTGATTCCTAAAGATGAAGAAGACAGTAAAAATGTTATTATAGAAATTAGAGCAGGAGCAGGAGGAGATGAAGCTTCAATTTTTGTTGGGGATTTGTATAAAATGTACACGAAATGGTTAGAGCGTAAAGGTTGGAAAACTGAAGTGATGACAATCAATCAAGGTACAGCTGGAGGATTTAAAGAAATTTCTTTTAGTGTTGAAGGAGAAAGTGTTTATGGAGTATTAAAGTTTGAATCTGGAGTGCATCGTGTGCAGCGAGTTCCTCAAACAGAAACACAAGGAAGAGTACATACATCGGCTGTTACTGTTGCTGTATTACCTGAAGCAGAAGATGTTGATGTAGTTGTTAGAAAAGAAGATATTAGAAAAGATACCTACCGTTCTTCAGGTGCTGGTGGTCAGCACGTTAATAAAACTGAATCTGCAGTGCGTTTAACTCACTTACCTTCAGGTATGGTGGTAGAATGTCAAGATGGTAGATCTCAAATTAAGAATTACGACAAAGCATTAAAAGTTTTAAAAACAAGACTTTATGAAGCTGAAGTAATTAAATTGGAATTAGAAAGAGCTAAAGATCGTAAATCGCAAGTTTCTACTGGTGATAGATCAGCTAAAATTAGAACTTATAACTATCCGCAAGGAAGAGTTACAGATCATAGAATTGGGTTAACACTTTATAGTTTAGGTTCTATTATTGCAGGAGATATTGATGAAATTGTTAATTCGTTAAAAATTGCTGAAAATGCAGAGAAGCTTAGCGCAGGATTAGAAGCTTAATAGATGCAAACTTATGATGAGAAAATTAAAATTTAGAAGTGTTGAGCGATTTTTTCTTTCTCTTATTTGTCTGTTTTTTGTAGTTAGTGTTGATGCCCAAGATAATGGTATTCAAAAACAAGATGCTCTTATTTTAAAAGGGAGTTTATTAAATAAAAACACTAAGCAACCTCTTCCTTATGCAAATGTTGTTGTTAAAAGAACAAACAAAGGAACAATTACGAATGAAGAAGGTTATTTTTCTTTACCAATTTCTGTAGAAGAGGAAAAGGATTCCTTATCCTTTCATTATGTAGGTTACAAAGAGTTTTCAATCGCTATAGCCGATTTTAAATTGAATGACACCATTTACTTGTTGGAAGAGATTTTTAGTTTAAATGAAACATTTGTTTTTGCAAATGATTTTAAAATTAAAGACATTCTGAAACAAGTTGTAAACAATATCGAAAAAAATTACAAGCCTATAAACTCAAAAAATGAAGTTTTTATTCGAGAAAAATTTAATTCGGATATTGTAAATATTGACATCAAGTTTAAAAAAAGCTCTTTTGAAGCGTTAAATAAAAAGATGACTAAATTGGTAGAACAAAAAATACCAAAACACTCAACTTCTTATTCAGATATATTGACCAATATATATCAGTCTGAAAATAAAAAAGATTCAATAAAGTTATCTCCTATTAAAGTTGTTTCACTTAAAGATAAAAATTTAGCGGATGCTAATCAATTAGAAGCCATGTTCGAAAAAATGTTTAAAAACACGAAAGAAAAAGAATATTGGAAAATAAAAAGCGGTATAATAGGTGGTAAAGTTGATTTAGGAGAAGATAATTCGACTGAAAAACTGGATTCTTTGAAAGACTTCTATAAGAATAATATGCATTTGTATTATTATAGTATGAGGTTGAACAGGAAGTTAAATAATTTGATGTTAGACAAAAAAAAATGGGCATTTTTATATAAACCATCCAATTATAATTATCAATTAGTTTCAGGAACTCGCATTAATAATGAGGATGTTTATATCATAGATTTTACACCTAAAAATGGCGGAAAATTTATTGGTAGAATGTTTATTGCTATGGATACCTACGCAGTTGTTAAAGCCGATTATAAATATGATACTGATAAACATGGAACGAATGTTCAGTTATTTGGAGTAGGATACACCGAAAATAAATTTGAAACAGCTATATATTTTGAGAAAATTGAGGGGAACTATCTTTTAAAATATTATTCGTCTAGTAATGGTAGTGTGGTGAGTTTTGATCGAAATCTTTCATTAATTAAGAAGAAAAAACGTTTTCTGTTTGATAAAAAATTAAATGAAATAAAAGTAAGGTTAGTTCTAAAGGCTAAAGAAGAGTCAATAACAGAAATTTTAGTTTTAGATCGTAAAAAAATAAGTAATACGAGCTATAAAAACTATAAACAACCGCAAACGTTTAAAGTAATACATGTGGATCAGTTTAGTGATAAGTTATGGAAAGGGCACACTATTATTGAGCCTACAAAACAAATGAAAGAGTATAAGAAAATCAATTAATTATGAATAGAGCAGAATTAATCTCCCAAATAAAGCAAAAAGAAAGTTTTTTATGTGTTGGCTTAGATGCTGATATCAATAAAATACCGAAACATTTATTAGCTTTAGAAGACCCAATTTTTGAGTTTAATAAACAGATAATTGATGCAACTAAAGATTTGTGTGTGGCATACAAGCCCAATACAGCTTTTTATGAAGCTCACGGAGTAAAAGGCTGGGAAAGTTTGCAGAAAACGATTGATTATATACCTAAAGATATTTTTACGATTGCAGATGCAAAAAGAGGAGATATTGGAAATACATCTAGTATGTACGCCAAAGCTTTTTTTGAAGCCTTAAATTTTGATTCAATTACCGTAGCTCCTTATATGGGAGAAGATTCTGTTGCTCCATTTTTAGAGTTTGAAAATAAATGGGTAATCCTATTGGCATTAACATCCAATAAAGGGGCTGATGATTTTCAGTTTTTTAAAGATGGAGAACAACATTTGTTCGAAAAAGTACTAGAGCAATCAAAAAAATGGGGCACACCCGAAAATTTAATGTATGTTGTAGGAGCTACTCGTCCTGAAATGTTTACAGATATAAGAAATGTTGTTCCTGATAGCTTTTTGCTAGTTCCTGGTGTTGGAGCTCAAGGAGGCTCTTTAGCAGAGGTTTGTAAGTATGGAATGAATAAAGATTGTGGTTTGCTAATCAATTCTTCTAGAGGAATTATTTATGCAGGAAATGATGAGAATTTTGCTAATGAAGCAAGAAGTGCAGCTTTAGTTATTCAAAAAGAAATGAGCGAAATTTTAAAAGGGCTGTAAGTTGTTAAATTTAAAAATTAAGAAACAACGTCATTGCGATGAATGAAGTGTAACGGAATGAAGAAGCAATCTTATTATTGAAGCTCTTAAAGGAATTTTTTAGGTATTTTAATTTGCTGTCTTACTCTTTTCCCGTGAAGACGGGAATCCAGACACAGTGGTCATTAAATTTTTTAATAGAGTTGAATCTTAAAGAACAAAAAAAGACACTCTTTTTTACATATTAACTATTATGAAATTTCTAACCCAGAGGACTTTATCCTTGTAGCTTTTTTACCAATAGAATACACTCGTTAGCTTCTTTTACATCATGAACCCTTAGTATTTTAGCACCTTTTTGTAACGCGATAGTGTTTAATACACTAGTTCCATTCAATGCCTCATTGGTTTCAATTCCTAATACTTTGGTAAGCATCGATTTGCGGGATACACCTACTAAAACGGGTAAGTTAAAGCTGTTAAATTCTTGTAAATTAGTTAGAATTTGATAATTATGCTCAACAGTTTTTCCAAAGCCAAAACCAGGATCTAAAATAATATCATCAACACCATTTTCCTTTAATAGCTTTATTTTTTCTGTAAAATAAGTTTTAACTTCTTCAACCACATTGGTGTAGGTAGGGTTTTGTTGCATGTTTTGAGGTGTTCCTTTTATGTGCATTAATACATAAGGAACGTTAAGCTTTCCAGCAGTTTTAAACATTTCATTGTCTAAACTGCCACCAGAAACATCATTGATAATAGCTGCACCAGCTTCAATACATTTTTCAGCAACAAAACTGTAATAGGTATCAATAGAAATCGTAATATTTTCAAAATTCTTTTTCAATAATTTTATGATGGGTAAAACACGGTCTAATTCTGCTTGTTCAGCTACTATTTTTGCACCTGGTTTAGTCGACTGACCTCCAATGTCTATAACAGTAGCACCATTATTTAGCATGTTGGTGACCTGAGCTAAAATTTCTTCTTCATTGTTGTATTTTCCACCATCAAAAAATGAGTCAGGAGTAAGGTTTAATATACCCATAACTATGGGTTGGTCTAATTTTATCATTTTCGCTTTACTATTAGTAGAGATATTTGTATCTTGCAAAGTTTCCATAAAAAAGGAAAGTTATATTTAATTTATGAGCAATACTTCCGAACAATACGATTCAATAATAAAGATTTGTTCTGACATTTTTACTAAAAAGATGAAAGATTATGGTTCTGCATGGCGAATCTTAAGAACAACATCTTTAACGGATCAAATTTTTATCAAAGCTAAAAGAATTAGAAGCATTGAAGAGAAAGGGATGAGTAGAGTAGATGAAGGTATAAAATCAGAATTTATTGCCATTGTAAATTATTGTATTATGGCGTTGGTTCAGTTAGAATTGGGTTATAATGAAAATACAGAATTGGATTTTGATGAAGCTGTAAATTTATACCAAAAACATTTTTTATCCACTAAAAAGTTGATGGAAGATAAAAACCATGATTACGATGAGGCTTGGAGAGAAATGCGCGTGAGTTCAATAACAGATTTAATATTAATGAAGTTATTACGTACCAAACAAATTGAAGATAACGGTGGTAAAACATTGATATCTGAAGGAATTGATGCCAATTATCAAGACATGATTAATTATGCAGTTTTTGCATTAATTAGAATTGAAGAAGGAAGTTAAATAACTGTTAAACAAAAAATAAGCTAAAAATTTAAATCTAAGTTTGATTAAAATTTAAAGAGATGAAAATATTAACTTACATAACACGAGCAATTGTTGGAGCATTATTTATTGTTTCAGGGTTGATTAAAGCTAACGATACTTTAGGTTTTAGTTATAAGTTAGAAGAGTATTTTGAAAACGGAGCATTGGCTTATCGTGTTAGAGATTGGTTTGGTTGGGATTCTTTTACGCTAGAATTTTTAGCAGAATATGCTTTAATGCTGGCAATTATTTTATGTGCTGCCGAAATTATTTTAGGTTTAGCCATTTTAATAGGAGTTAAAATTCGATTTACTTTATACTCTTTATTAGGTTTTACAACTTTATTTTTCTTTTTAACTTTACATACTGCAACGTGCGATCCGCATGCTAGTTATACTCAATTGACAACCGTAGAAATTGATTCTCCTCAAAATACACGTTTTGTAGAGCGAATGGAAACCAACGATAAAATTGAGATAACAGAACAAAATGAAAAGCAAATAACTTACAAAGAGCAAATGCCTGTGCAATGTGTAAACGATTGTGGGTGTTTTGGTGATGCTATGAAAGGCTCTTTTGGTAAAAGTATGACCCCTTGGCAGTCGTGGTGGAAAGATGTTTTTCTGATGATTTTTTTAATTCCAAGTTTTATTTATCGTAAAAACATTAAAATCAATACCAAAAAAGAAGATGTAATTATTCTTTCAATTGGCTTTGCCTTTTCACTTTATTTATCATGGGTGTTCGATTGGTATTTCCTTTCTTTTTTCTATTTACTAACAATAGGAGGCTATATAGGAATGAAACGTTTTATCCAACCGTTAAAATTGCAATGGATGCCATATTTTTATGCAGCATTAATTTCATTAGTATTTATTTATTACACATACAGTCACTTACCATTAAGAGATTACAGAGCGTATGCTGTAGGTAAAAGTATACCAGAACAAATGGTATTGCCAGATGATGCTATTGAATCTGTTTATGAAAATATTTTCTTTTATAAGAATAAAACAACTAACAATGTTGAAGAGTTTACAGAGGCTAATTACCCTTGGAAAGATACCAATTATGTTTTTTCGAGTAGAGAAACGAAACTAATTCTTCAAGGTGATGAAGCAGCTATTTCTGACTTTACTATGATGGCGGATGATGGTAATGATTACGCACAAGATTACTTTAATGAAGAAGGGTATATTTTTGTTGTTGTTGCTTATGATATTAGTAAAACGGAACAAATTCCTTTTAAAAAGTTAAATACTTTTGTGGATGAAGCTAGTAAAGATGGAAATTATTTTATAGGTTTGACAGCTTCATTGTATAATGAAGTAGAAACGTTTAGACATGATCAGCAAACAATGTTTGATTTTTATACTTGTGATGCCATTACTTTAAAGACTATTGTGCGTGCAAACCCAGGTGTTTTTGTGATGAAAAAAGGAGTGATTTTAGGTAAGTGGAATGCAAATGATTTACCTGATTACGCAACAGTTAAAGAAGAAATTTTAAATTAAAGAGAACAACTTGTTACAGTTTATAATAAAAAGAATATTGTATGGTTTTTTAGTCCTGATGGGAGTAGTAACTGTTGTGTTTTTATTATTTAATGTTTTACCGGGAGACCCTGCAAGGATGTTAATGGGCCAACGAGCTGATGAAGAATCGTTAAAAGTTATTCAAAAAGATTTAGGATTAGATCAGCCTCTCTCCACACAGTTTGTAATGTATATTAATGATTTGTCACCAATTTCGGTACATGATAGAGATGAAGAACATTACTTGTTTTTAGATTCTACAAAATATGACTATTCTGAAATTATGTCGTATGGAGAGTCTAGTGTGTTGGTTTTTAAATCGCCTTATTTACGGAGGTCTTATCAAACAAAAAGGAAAGTGTCTGAAATTTTAGCTGATTATTTGCTAGAAACAGCAGTATTGGCTTTAGCAGCAATTATTTTAGCTTCTTTTTTAGGGATTCTTTTTGGCATAATAGCCGCATTAAATAAAGATACGTGGATGGATAAATCGCTGCTATTTACTTCCATACTAGGAATGTCAATACCGTCATTTTATTCTGCTATTATTATATCTTTTGTTTTTGGTTACGTGCTATCTGAGTATACCGGTTTAGATATGGTGGGGAGTTTATTTGAATACGATGATTTAGGTAATGGAGAAATTTTACGATTAGATCATTTAATTTTACCAGCAATAACTTTAGGACTAAGACCTGTTTCTGCAATTATGCAATTAACACGTAGTTCTATGTTAGATGTAATGTCGCAAGATTACATTAGAACGGCAAGTGCCAAAGGATTAAAGTTTTGGAAAGTGGTAGTGAAGCATGCATTGAAAAACGCGTTAAACCCTGTTGTAACAGCAGTTTCTGGTATGTTTGCCAGTTTATTAGCTGGAGCACTATTCGTAGAAAGTATTTTTGCTTGGAAAGGAATTGGTTGGGTGTTGTATGATGCACTAACTAAATTCGATTTGCCTATTATTATGGGGGGAGTTTTAGTTACCGCAACTATTTTTGTTGTGGTAAATATTTTGGTAGATATTCTGTATGGAATATTAGACCCTAGGGTGAGAATAAAATAATTGTTATGAGAAAAAAGATAGTTGCAGGAAATTGGAAAATGAATAATTCAGCAAGTGAAGCTGCAATTTTAGCCAATGAATTAACTCAATTAGAATACAATGAAGAGGTTACTCTTTTGGTAATTCCTCCAGCTTTATTTATCGAAAATGCTATAGATACTTTTATAGAATCAGACATTAAAGTAGGAGCACAAAATTGTTCTAACCAAGAAAAAGGAGCTTACACTGGCGAAATTTCTGCAAAAATGATAGCTTCTATTGGTGTTGAATATGTAATTGTTGGTCATTCTGAAAGAAGAGCCTATTTTACTGAAACAAACGAATTGTTGGCAGAAAAAGTTAACCAAGTTTTATCCAATCAAATTACACCAATTTATTGTTGTGGGGAAGTGTTAGAGGAGCGTGAAGCTAACAATCACTTTGAAGTAATAAAAACACAAATAGCTGAAGGCTTATTTCATTTATCTGCTACAGAAATTAAGAAAACTGTAGTTGCTTATGAACCAGTTTGGGCAATAGGAACTGGTGTTACAGCATCTTCTGAACAAGCACAAGAAATGCATGCTTTTATCAGGAACTTGTTAAAAGAGCAATATAATGAGGAAGTAGCAGAAAGCATTTCAATTTTATATGGAGGTAGTTGCAAACCGACTAATGCCGAAGAATTATTTGCCAATAAAGATGTTGATGGTGGTTTGATAGGCGGAGCATCATTGGTTGCCGAAGATTTTATTGCCATCGCTAATTCTTTTTAAAATTTATTGTGGAATCCTCTGCAAAAAATCACCTATACAGTATATTTTAATAAAACATTTTCGAAAGATTAGCGTTTTGAATAAAAGCTTGTTATTTATTGAATAATAACAAGGCTTTTTAATATGTAATTACGATATTTGTTAGTTATCATAAAACTGTAAGTGAATAGAATCTTTTCAAATAAAAATCTGAGTATAATTATTACCATTATTATGATGGTAATTTTTTCGTCTACTGTTAGTGCACAGTGGACTTTAGATGTTTCTGGGTCTGTTAAAAAACAAGAAACAAAAAAACGTTTTGAAGGAGTTACGATAACTGTAAAAAGAAATGGGGCAGTTGTAAAAACGATTACTTCTCCAGCCAATGGTAAATTCGATATTTCTTTAGATCCTGATGGAGATTATATTCTTGTTTTTTCGAAACCTAATCACGTTTCTAAAAGTATTGAGTTTTCTACTAAAAATGTTCCGCCAGAAGATTCTAAGTATGGTTTTGGCTTTGCTATGGAGATGACTTTGTTTGAGAAAAGAGATGGATTAGATGTTTCGATATTAGATAAACCCATAGCAAAAATAGCTTTTGATCCTGAAACGGGAACTATGGATTTTGATCCAGCATATTCTAAAATGGTGAAAAAAGAGATGGATAGGCTAAATAAAGAGTTGGATGAATTAATGAAAAGCCAGGAGGCAGAACTGAAAGCCAATCAAAAGAAGTATGATGCGTTAGTTATCCAAGCAGATAAATTATACAATGCCGAAAAGTGGGAAGAAGCTAAGCCTTTGTATGAGCAAGCTGAAAATTTAATACCTGATGAAAGTTATCCAATGTTTCAATTGGGAGAGATTGCAGATAAATTGGCTGGTTTAGCAGAAGCTAATAAGCGTTATACAAATGCTATTGCTAAAGCAGATGCAGCTTTTAACGAAAGAAATTTTGATGCAGCAATTATTGAATATCAAAAAGCATCGAGTTACAATCCTGAAGAGCAATATCCAAAAGATAAAATAAAAGATATTAAATATCAGCAAGCTAATGAAAAGAAAATAGGAGCAGAATATGCAAAAGCAGTTGTTGCAGCAGATAACGCCTTTAGTGCTAAGAATTATGAAGAGGCTAAAATCAATTATCAAAAAGCTGCAGAGTTAAAATCTCATGAAGAGCATCCTAAAACAAGACTTGCAGAGATTGAAACATTAATGGCAACTCAATTAAAATTAGAAGCTGATTATAACGCTGCTTTAGCTGAAGCTGATGGGTTTTTTACAGCTAAAGATTACGATAAAGCAATTGTTTCATACAATAAAGCTTCGGGATTAAAACCTACAGAACAATATCCTAAAGATAAAATTATTGAAGCAAATACAATTTTAGGAGATAAAGAAAAATTAGAAGCAGATTATCAAAACTTTATTACCCAAGCAGATGCTGCTTTCGGAACAAAAGATTATGCTGCTGCAAAAATGGCTTATGAACAAGCTGCTGGAATAAAATCAGAAGAACAATATCCTAAAGAGAAGTTAACAGAAATTGATGGGATATTAGCAGATTTAGCAAAAGCTGATGCTGATGCAAAACAAAAAGAAGCAGATTATTTAGCAGCTATAGATAATGGAGATAAGGCATTTGCAGTTAAAAATTACGAATTGGCTCAACAATCGTATCAATCAGCTTCAGATATTAAGTCGGAAGAAGCATATCCTAAAGGTAAGTTAACTGAAATTACTGCTTTACTAGCGGCATTAGCAAAAGATGAAGCAGATAAAAAAGCAAAGGATGAGAATTATCAAAGTTTAATTACAGCAGGAGATCAATTGTTAGCTGCTAAGGATTATGAAAATGCTAAAGCTAAATATACAGAGGCATCAGGGGTAAAAGCTGAAGAGCAATATCCGAAAGATAAAATAAATGAGATAGATGGATTGATGGCTGATTTAGCAAATGTAGCAGCTGCAGAAAAAGTAAAAGAAGAACAATATCAAGCTTTAATTGTATCAGGAGATCAATTGTTAGCTGCTAAAGATTATGAAAATGCTAAAGCTAAATATACAGCGGCATCGGGAGTAAAAGCTGAAGAGCAATATCCTAAAGATAAAATTACTGAGATTGATGGTCTGATGGCTGATATAGCAAATGCTGAGGCTGCAGAAAAAGAAAAAGAAGAAAAATATCAAGCTTTAATTGTTGAAGGGGATAATTTGTTAGCTGCTAAAGATTATGAAAATGCTAAAGCTAAATATAGCGAAGCATCTGGAGTAAAAACTGAAGAGCAATATCCTAAAGGTAAAATTACGGAGATTGATGCTTTATTGGCTGTGTTGGCTAATGAGTTGGCTGATAAAGCAGCTAAAGATAAAGCTGCTGCAGACTTAAAAGCAACGTATGATGGTTTGATTGCTGCAGCAGATCAAAGCTTTGGAAGTAAAGATTATGAAGCTGCTCAGGCTAAATATACTGAAGCATCAACATTAATGGCTGTTGAGCAATATCCTAAAGATAAATTAGATGAAATTGATGTTTTATTAGCTGAATTAGCAAAGAAAAAAGCTGAAGATGCTGCTGCACAAATGGCTGCAGGAGAGAAAGATGCTAAATACGCTGAAGCAATTGAGTTGGCAGATAATGCACTTGGTTCTGAAAACTATAAGCAAGCTATTGTTATGTATAACGAAGCATTGGCTATAAAACCTACAGAACAATATCCTACAAATAAAATTAAAGATGTGGAAGCTTTATTGGCTGATTTGGAGCTTAAAAAACAAGCCGCTTTAAATGCTGATTTGGCAATTAAAGAGAAAAATGAAAAGTATACAACTTTTATTGCTGAAGCAGACAAAGCTTTATTAATAAAAGATTACACCAATGCAAAAACAAATTATCAAAATGCTTTAAGTGTTAAATCTACAGAGGCTTATCCAAAGCAAAAAATAAGTGAGATTGATGCGCTTTTATCCGATTTAGCAAATAAAGATGCCGAAGCTAATTTGGCTGCAGAGGCTGAACGTAAAAAACAAGAATATTTTGCTGCGGTAGTAGCACAAGGAGATGAAGCTTTTAATAATAAGAATTATACAGAAGCAAAAAGTAAATATACAATGGCATTGGCTATAATTCCTGATGCGAATTACCCAACCAATAAGCTAACAGAAATTGAAAGTATATTAGCCGAATTGGCTGAAAAAGAAAATGCCAATGCCGCTCAAAAAGCAATTAATGACAAATACGATGCTTTAATTGTTGCAGGGGATAAAGCTTTGTTAGCTAAAGATTATGCAACAGCAAAAACTAAATATAATGCAGCATTAGGTGTAAAACCTGCGGCAAGCTATCCACCAATAAAATTAGATGAAATTGATGCAATTTTAGCTCAGATAGAAAAAGATAAAGTAGACATTAAATTAACAAATAATGCCTTACAACAAAAACTTGATCAATATAATTCTTTAGTTAAAAAAGCTGATAAAGATTTAGCATCTAAGCAATATAAAAGCGCTAAAGATAATTATGTAATGGCTTTAGCTTTAATGCCTGCAGAACAATATCCTAAAGATAAAATTGCAGGAATAGAACAACTGTTAAGCGATATTAAAGCAAAAGATAAAGCGAATGAAAATGCGGCTTTAGCAGATAAAGCTAAAAAAGAGCAATACAAACAACTGATTTTTGAAGCTGATAGAGCGTTTAAATTTAAGAAATATGATGTTGCTAAAAAGAATTATACTGAGGCTTGGACTTTATTTCCGGATGAAAAATATCCTCCTGCTCAGTTAGCAGAGATAGCAGCTGCCTTGAAAAAACAAAAAGAAGATAGTGAGGTTATTGTTGTAAGCAATACTTCTGGCGCTAGAGCAACGATTACTGATGATAATGAAAAATCTATTGAAGCTAGAATGGCTGAAAAGGTTAAGAATAAGGATAACGAGAAATTAGCAAAAATTGATAAAGAAAAACAAGGTTATCAATCAGCTGCTGAAATCAGAATTTCTAATCAAATAGATAGAAGCAATCAGGCAGATGAAGAGTTAGAAGCCATAGATGCAGAACAAACTAAAATGCACCAAGAAGGAGATCAGTTACGTTTAAAAAATACAGATGAATTGGCTGAGAATAAAAAAAGTTATGCAAAACAAGAAGCTAATAATATTAAACGAGCAGATGATGATAGAACTGATGCTGCAAGAGAATTAGAATCAATTAAGGAGAGTATCGTTGCTTATAAAAAAGCACAAGATATTAGGAGTGAAGAGCTTGCCGATAAGCATGCCATTTATGTTGATGCAGTGTTAGAATCTCAAATTGCAATGGAAGAGACTGGAGAACAGATACGACAAGATAATATCAATAATATTGAGGTGTTGATTGACAATACTGCTAAAAATGATGCTGCAGCAAGAAAAAGAGCTGAGGATAATGCGTTAGATGTTGAAGAGTATAAAGCTTATCAAGCAAAACAAGATGAAATAAGAATTACTGCTGCAACGGATAGAAGAAATCAAACACAAAGAGAATTCGATCAACTTGAAATTCAAAATCAAAAAGATCACATTAAAAAATCTCAGCACTATAAATTGAATGTAGAAGAATTGTTAACTTTTAAAGAGAATATTCAGAAAATGGAAGTTCAACAAATTAAGGAAGCTGATCAAAGACGTATTCAAAATGCAAAGACTAAAAAGATGTATGAAGAAGAGTATATTAAATTAACAAAAGAAGCTCAAAAAAGATACAACGAAGATGTTGCTTATTTAGATGATTATAAAGAGGATTTACAAGAACAAGAAGCTTCTAGAATAACTGACGCGAAAGCTAGACAGACTAAAGAAGCTGCTCAGTTAATTGAAGATAAGAAGTTGTTAAATGCTGAGCCAGAAGGACAAGTGAAAAGAAATAAGCAATTTCATAATAAATTGAAAGAAGAGCAAAATCAAAATCAGCAGTTTTTATCGGATATGGATGAATTGGCGACAGTTCGTAGAAATAAAGCTAATGAAGATTTAGATAAGGTTTATGTTGGTGAAAAGAAAGAAACTGAAAATGAAGAATTAGCAGCTAAATACCCTCAAGGTGTTACTGAAGAAACTGTTGAAACAGGTAATTCGATAACAATAAAACGAATTAAAGTTACAGGAAAACATGTCGATGTGTATGAACGTGTTTTTTATACATGGGGTGGTAACTATTTCTATAAAAATGGTAAGAACATTACCAAATCTCTTTGGGATAAAGAAACCTTAGAGTAACATCTTAAAAGGTTTACATTCTTAATTCTCAGTAAAGACCATCGGAAAACAGAGGGGGTAATTTCAATACTTTAGGCGTTTTTGAGTTGCTCGTTTAAATGATTCAGTTATGTTTAGTAAGGGGGGAGAGAAGTACTGAAATTAATTATAGGTACTTGTTTCTTTTCAATCAATCATTCTCTGACTTAAACTTTGAGTAAATATCTAAACTAATAAACTTTCCGTTTTTAATTTCACAATCACGCATAGTTCCTTCTAATATAAAATCGAGTTTTGCGAGAGCTTTCTTACAGTTATAATTTTCAGTCTCTACAAAACCTTCAATTCTATGAAGTCCTAATTTATCAAAGGCATAATTATATAATAAAGGCATTGTTTCAGTCATAAATCCTTTGCCCCAACTTTCAGGAAGTAGCCAAAATCCGATTTCTGCTTTTTTATTTTCTTTACTCAAATCATTAAATCCTCCTGCACCAAGAAATGTATCATCCGTTTTAGAGCAAACTGCCCACCAAATTCCTGTTCCATTTTTTTCAAGATCAGAAAACCAAATCATTTGTTCTTTTGTTGCTTCCAAACTATCAAAACTAATTCCGTAATATTTTATAATTTCGGGATGGGATAGTCCTTTATAAACGTTTTCAATATCCAAATCGTTAAATTGTCTTAGATAAACTCTTTCAGATTCTAAAAGTGGAATTTTTCCTTTCATAATATTTTTCTAAATAGTAGCTAGCGGCAACTGTCTGTTGTGTTTTAATCTCTCTCCTATATATTCCTTAGCCATCCTGAACTAATCACAACGTACTCAAAATCTTACTGTTTGTATATTTTGTTAGTAGTCGTTTTTGTTTTGATGTAATATATTCCACTACTTAAGTGAGATAAATCGATAACTATTTTTTGTTTGTTACTTTCTATAACTGTGGTATTGTTGGTTACATCTTTTCCTTGATTATTATATATGATTATCATTCCTAGTTCAGTTGACTCACCAGTAATAGTAATTTGATTATTAGTAGGGTTAGGGTAGATAATAATTGAGTTTTTATTTCCCTTAATGTTTACTGTTTTTATTTTAGAATAAGAGTAAGTACCATTAAAATCAGTCTGTTTTAAACGGTAATAAGAGATGTTTTCATAAGGGGTATTATCTAAATAAGTATAGTTAAGTAATACCGATGAATTTCCTGCACCATTAACTTCAGTAATAAGCTCCCATTCTAAGTTGTTTTTTGAACGTTCAATACTAAAATAATCGTTGTTAATTTCAGTTGCTGTTTGCCATTCAATTTCTACTTTTTTATCATCAATATTGTATACATTAAAGCTAATTAACTCAGTAGGTAAAGGAGTGCTGATTTTATTAATAGTTCCGATAGTAAATCTTAAATTATTAGCGATAGCAGTTATTCCTGCAAACTGATATATATTTCCACTAATATTTGTAGCTCCGCTAATTGGAGTTTCGTCAGCAAATACACCATCATTATCAGTATCAACTAATAATCTTAAATCAGAAGCTGTTACGCTACCCAAACCTGTTAAATCAAAACGCATATCGATACTCCCTACATCAACAGGAACTAAAGATGTACTTACTTCACTAGCCCTCCAAACTCTTTCAAATCGAGCTTGCATAGATGCAGGAACATCTGTTGTATTACTTGCCAGCAATATTCCATTATCATGTCCCCAAATTAAAAATTCATCATTTTTTAATGTTGAAGGATTTAATATTCTAACAATAGCTGTTCCTTGTGCATCTTGATGGAAATTTGTATTATTTACTTTTCCAATTCCTGCTACTTCATAATCATAATTTCCATTTCCAATATCATCTTCATCGTATAAATCATTAGTAGCTAAAGCAATATCATATTTTGCCGACAAGTAATTATTTACAATTATTTGGCGAGCACTGTTTAAAACTGTATTATAAATAATGGCTTCAGTAAAATCTCCTTGATGAGATTGTCCAGCACTATAACCTCCATTAATGGCATCTTGCTCTCCGGCAAGAGAAAAATTTCCACCAGCGGTTATGTTTGTTCCTGCAGCAAGTGTTCCGTTATAGGTTTGAGTTCCATTTCTGTAAAAGCGAGTATTACCAGTACTACCTTCCCAGGTATTGCTTAAAACTCTAAAAGCCCCTCCGTTTATACTTGTCCCACTTCCTACATTACTACTTCCTCTATATAATCTTATGTTATTACTGCTAAACCATAAATAGTCATTGTCACTAGCTGTAGAAGCATATGATAATACACCATCACCTGAATCGCCATTACTATTAACAATAATGGTTGTGATGTTATTTGTTGGGAAATCAGTAAATGAATTATGTATTAATCTATTGTTGCTTTGTTCAAAGCGAACTACCGGTTGCCCGTTTACGATACTTGTGTAATAACGTGGGGTAAAAGAAGTATTAGATTGTGATAAGTTGTTCGTATTACCCGAAGCATCTGCCCAAGATGTGATATTTGTTCCATCTGCAACAACTGCTAAGTCATTAGATTTAACCCATAATTTATTATTTGAGGCTTGACCTACACCTCCTGGACCAACATAACCAAAAATATCATTATCTATAATTGTGTAAGTATAAACAGTATTTCCTGATGAAGTAGCATTTATTGGTAGTGATAAAGTAAGAATCATTGTTTCAGCAAGTTCTTCAATAGCATCATCTATAATTATTGCAGTAATATTTGCAGTAGTATTTCCTGAAAGAATTGTAATAAGTCCGCTAGCTATGGTGTAATCGGAACCACTACCAATTGCTGTTCCCGTTAAAGTAAAAGTTGCTGAAGCATTTACCCCAGAAGCGATATTTAATTCAACCTGGAAATTTACTGGAGATACTGCTTCTGATCCTGAAGATGAAATATTTGTAAATTGAATAATTGGAGGCGTATCATTGTCATCAATAGTATAGGTGTGTGTAATAAATCCAGTTCCACCAAAAGGAATTGTACCATCAATATTACAGTTGGTTGGGTTAGATAAGTTAACAATAATCGTCTCGTTATTTTCATATAGCGCATCATCATTAATGCTAATAGTAAAGCTTTCTGTTGTTGTTCCTGGGGGAAATGTTACTGTTCCTGTAGCCAATGTATAATCAGTACCTGAACCTATTGCTGTACCACCTGATACTATATAAGCAACAGTTGTTGGGTTAATAGCATCTACATTGTTTATGCTCATATTTACTGTTACAGGAGAAATACTTTCATCTCCATTAGATGCTGCTAAATCAAAATAAACTTTACGACCATCATCATCATCTTTTATAGTGTAAGTGTGAACAATATTGGCTCCTAAATTAATTCCAACAGAAGGGTTACTTAATGTTGAGGTTAGTGTTTCACTTGTTTCAATAACAACATCATTTGTAATGGTGATTAAATAATTTGCATTAGAACTTCCTGCAGGAATAGTTACTGTAGTTGCTACAGCTGCATTATAATCTGGTTGAGCAACGAGGGCAGTTCCATCAGCCGTTGTAAAATCAACAGTTTTTGCTGTTCTAGCTATAAAGTTTAATGAAACATTAATAGAAGCATTATTGGGTTCAAAATCATTTGAAGCTATTAATGTGTGTTGTATTTTGGGTTCTACTGCTGCAATAGCAATAAAATCACCATCTGCAATAGCAATTCCAATAGCATCATAAGTTGTTCCTGCTACTAAGGCTAACTCATAAACAGTAGCACCATTACTAAAGACTCCGTCAGCATCAACCATAATAGCATACATGGTGTGTAGTGCTGGTAAGGCTGGAAAAGTAGCTACATCAATTTTTATGTCAATTGTTCCAACATCTCCTGTTTCTGTAACACGCCATTCTCTAACTAACCGTTGGTAATCAACGCCTCCATTTGGTGCTTCAGTAGTTGTCCATGCTGTACTAATATCGGTATTGTCATGTCCAAAAATTAAATATTCTTGGTTAGCATTTAACCCACTGGCATTTTCTATTTGTAAAATATTAGCAGACATAGCTGCACTATGTATGTTTGAAGCATCTTCTCTTCCAATTCCTGCAACATCATATTGATGAGAAGATTGGTAAGAAAAATAATCGTTAGTAATTGATAAATTATATTTTGCAGCAAGGTAGTTGCTTACAATGATGTGTTGTGCAGTATTTAAAAACATATTAAAAATAAGAACCTCACTAAAATCTCCAAAATGAGTTTGGTTTGATGCATATGAACCATCAATGGCATCTTGTTCTCCTGCAATGGCTAAACATCCACCGGTTGTTATGGATGATCCTGCTTTAAAAGAAGTGGTAAAACTTTTATTTCCATCTTTCCACAACTCAGTGCTTCCACCTGCACTCTGCCAGCTAGCCCCTGTTATGTGAAAATTATTATCATTAAATGCTATACCAGAATTAACAAATGAATTCCTATAAATTCCTAAATTACTGCTGTTAAATAGGAGGAAGTCATTGTCGCTCCCTGCACTAGCGTATGATAAAGTGGCTTCACCATTATCAGCAGTAGCATTAACATATATTTCTGTAATGGCTGTAGTAGGAAAACTTGTAAATCCAGTTTTTCTAATTCGGCCATTTGTTTTGTTAAACCGGACTACAGGTAAGCCATTAATTATTCCTGTTTTAAATATTGGAGTTAATGAAGTTGTAGGTTGGCTAACATCATTTGCATTTCCAGAGCCATCTGCCCAAGTAGCAACATCTGCACCATCTGCTAAGGTTGTTATTGCATCCGCTTCTAACCAAAGTACATTAGATGTGTTATTACCAACACCTCCTGGACCTGTTTGTGCTTGAGATTTTATAGTGAAAACTAAAAATACACTAAGAAGTAATAATCTGAAACTCATATTTGTTTTTTTAAATTGCTAAGGATGTGTATCTTATAATGGCGTTTATACGAAATTATACTTTTTAAATGATATCTCAAAAGTTATTTATTCTCGTTGCCTTTCTTTACGCTCTCGTAGTCAGGAGTTTTTAAAAAAGGCTTAAGCTCTTCTCTGGTAATTTGTTTTTGTAGTTTGAATAGAATTTTTAAATAGGCAGCTTTAGTCATCGAATCGTGATGTAATAAACCTTCATGTGCTTGTCGGGTTTGGAATAAATTAAATCCTAATAAAATAAAGAGAAGTGCAAAAATGCTTGTTTTGTAAAGCTTAGAAAGAGTTAGTAATTGTTGAATAAAATAAGCTAAACCGAAAGCTAATAAAGGCATTACATCTATCATAGTACGGTATCCGAAAGAACCTCCAAACCACCAATCCCACCAGCAAGATGCAACATAGAAATAAAGAACAATAGGAATGATTAAACTCCACGTTAATTTCTTTTTTTGATAAGCCATCCATCCCAAGCCTATCAAAGCAAAAGCCATAATGGGGGTGTAAAGCAACCAGCCTTTTCTGAAACTAAATAATGCGTTGATAATTTGAGGGTCGTTAAAGAAAAAACCTTCTTCGGTATAAGAGTAAAAGAGGTAATTACCAGAAGCTATTTTCCAATAAATAAATTGCGGAACCCAAGCAATAAATGCAAAAATGACCATTATTAATAGCTGCAAAAAGTGCTTTTTCAGAAAAACAAAGCGTTCTTTTAAAATGAGTAAGGAATTAACGTTGTAGAGTAAAGGGAATAGAAGAATGATAAGCATAGTCGGGCGGACTAAAACAATTAATCCTAATAAAAAACCTAAAAGAATGGTGGTTTTTAAAGCTGGTTTCTCATACCATTTTGTGGTAAAATAAGCAATAACGGATAGCAAACTAAACAGGTAAATGTGCGGCATTCCAACACCAATAATGGTATAGTAATAAAAGTTGGTGCCTAAACCAATAAAAAGTAAGGTGTAAGCAACTACGTTACTAGCATAAAATTTACGGAGTAATTTTCTTAAATAGATAAAACCAATTAGCATGTAAAATAAACTGCTCATGGCTATCCCAAATTTATAAGGTGGAGAAAATCCATTGGGAATATTATCGGTAACTAAGGCGTAAAAATGACTCGCAAAAAAGAATGGACTGTAAAGGATTGCCATCCCCATGGAAGTTTTAAATATTTTTTTGCCTTCTTCGGTTTCGTGATACCAAAAAGTATGCTCGTATTCATTAAATTTTTGATTGGGATTAGCAAGTGTTACATCATCATAAATAAAAGCGGCAGGTAAATATGCATAATAACTCACTATATCGTAAGCTATAATACGGTCTGCTTTTTTCCAATGTTTTAAATTAAAAATAGAGTAGGTAGAAACTACAACCAGTAAGAGAATTACCCAAATGTCTTTTTCTATTTTTTTGAGGTGATGAAGCATTTAGTGTTTGTAAAATAATCCAATTTTAAGAATTGTCCAAAGTACTTTTATGGTGTCAGAATTTTTTAATTTTTTTCCGTCACCTTTATTTCTTGGTAAGTATCTTACAGGAACTTCTGTAATAATGTTTCGTTGAATTTTTAGTGCTTTTAGCATTAATTCGGCTTCAATGGCAAAACGGTTTTCTTGAGGGTTAATTTTATCAAAAATATCTTTGGTAATTAATTTATAACCACAAGCCATATCAGTTATTCTCACATTTATCAATAATGAGGTTAAGAAAGAAAAAAATTTGTTTCCTAAATATCTATTGTATGCGTAAAGTGGCCGAATAACACCGGGTATATACCTTGATCCATTTACAAAAGCAAGGTTTAAATCTTTCATCGCATTTAGCATAGATGGAATATCTTCAGGATAAAGCTCTAAATCGGCATCTTGAAACAATAGTACATCTCCTTTCATTTTTTCAGCACCAGTTCTTACAGCTTTTCCTTTTCCTTGATTAGTGGTGTGGTTAATGATAATAATGTGAGCGTAATCTTTTATATAAGAATTAACAATCTCTTCAGAATCATCTGTTGAGCAGTCATTTACTATAATTATTTCCCAAAAACTAACATAGCTAGGAAACTCCAATTTGTTTAGCCGATCTAATACTTTCGTAATCGTATTGGCTTCGTTATAAAGAGGAATAATTATAGATAGTTTCACTTGTTGGGCTTAATAATTATGAATTTCAAATATACAATTAAAAAACCCTCCAAGAGGTTAAAACTCTTGGAGGGTTTTTATTTGAGTGAATTTATACTTAATCCTTCGACTCCACTCAGGAAGCAGTATAAATTACATGTGAATTACTTCACCGTAAGCTGCAGCTGCAGCTTCCATAATCGCTTCACTCATTGTTGGGTGAGGGTGAACTGTTTTAATCAATTCATGACCTGTAGTTTCTAATTTTCTGATGGCAACGATTTCAGCAATCATTTCGGTAACGTTAGCACCAATCATATGAGCACCTAATAATTCGCCATATTTAGCATCAAAAATCAATTTAACAAATCCATCTTTATGTCCTGCTGCACTAGCTTTACCAGAAGCAGAGAAAGGGAATTTACCAACTTTTAATTCGAAACCAGCTTCTTTAGCAGCTTTTTCTGTCATACCAACAGAAGCAACCTCAGGAGAAGCATAAGTACATCCTGGAATATTTCCGTAATCTAATGTATCAACGTCCATTCCAGCAATTTTCTCTACACAAATAATTCCTTCAGCAGAAGCTACGTGAGCTAAAGCAGGTCCAGGAACAACATCTCCAATTGCAAAATATCCAGGAATGTTAGTTTGGTAATAATCATTTACTAAAATAGTATCGTTATCAGTAGCAATACCAACATCTTCTAAACCAATGTTTTCGATATTTCTTTTAATTCCAACAGCAGAAAGAACAACATCACATTCGATAGTTTCTTCTCCTTTTTTAGTTTCAATTAAAACTTTACATCCAGCTCCTTTAGTATCTACACTTTTAACTGATGATTTAGTCATTACTTTAATACCAGATTTTTTGAAAGAACGACCTAATTGTTTAGATACATCTTCATCTTCAATTGGTACGATATTATCCATAAACTCAACGATAGTTACTTCAACTCCCATTGCGTTGTAAAAATATGCGAACTCAACACCAATAGCTCCAGAACCAACAACTACCATCTTTTTAGGTAATTCAGGTAAAACTAATGCTTCTCTATATCCGATAATTTTTTTACCATCTTGTGGTAAAAAAGGTAATTCTCTAGATCTTGCTCCTGTAGCAATAATGATATTGTTAGCAGCATATTCTGTAACTTTTCCATCATCACCAGTAACATCAACCTTTTTACCAGCTTTTACTTTTGCAGTACCTTTGATAACATCAATTTTATTTTTTTTCATTAAAAATTGAATCCCGTTACTCATTCCTTCTGCAACATCTCTACTTCTTTTTACAATAGCAGGAAAATCAGCATCAGCACCTTTAATTTTGATACCGTAATCTGCAGCATGGTTAATGTATTCAAAAACATTAGCACTTTTTAATAATGCTTTTGTAGGAATACATCCCCAGTTTAAACAAATACCACCTAATTCTGATCTTTCGATAACTGCGGTTTTTAAACCTAATTGAGAAGCTCTAATCGCTGTAACATATCCTCCAGGACCACTTCCTACTACTATAACATCGTAACTCATATCTTAACTTTTAATTTTGTCTAATAATAAAGTGCTAAATTAATTAAAAAGTAGAAAGTTAAAACTAGAAAACAGATAAAGTTTGAGAAAAATAAGAACAAAAAAAACAGCTTTTACATTAGTAAAAGCTGTTTTATAAAAATGTCTTAATTATTATTTTCTAGTATACTCATGTACAAACTTACAAAGCTGCTTCACATTTTCAACAGGTGTGCCAGGTAAAATACCATGACCTAAGTTAAAAATATGACCATCAATCCCTTTAACAGAGTCTAAAATCTTTTTTGTTTTGGCTTCAATAATGTCCCAGTCAGCAAATAGGGCAGTAGGATCTAAATTTCCTTGTACAGCAACTTCGTAGTTTAAATCTTTCCACGTTTTTGCTAAATCGGTTTTCCAATCGATAGCAATAACATCAGGATTAGCTTTACGTAAACTAGGTATTAAATGAGCCGAATTTACTCCCATAGAAATTAACGGTACGTTTGGATATTTACTTTTAACAGTTTCTATCATTTTCTCAACATGAGGATAAACGTATTCGTTATAATCATCAATATCTAAAGCACCCACCCAGCTATCAAAAATTTGTACCACCATCGCTCCACTTTCAATTTGAAAGTTGAGGTAGTTCGCCATAACTGTTCCTAATTTATCCATTAGTAAATGCCAAGCTTTAGTCTCGTTGTACATAAAAGCTTTCATAGTTTCGTAGTTTTTAGAAGGACCACCTTCTATCATATAACTCGCTAACGTAAAAGGTGCTCCAACAAAACCAATACAAGGAACATTTAATTCTTTCTTTAAGATAGATAATGCTTTTCCAGTATAAGCCATTTCTAATGCAGGATCAACTACTTTTAGTTTTTCTACATCAGCAACAGTTCTAATAGGGTTATGAATTAAAGGACCGTAACCTTTTTTGTATTCAAAGCTTATTCCCATTGGTCCTAAAGGGATTAGGATATCAGAAAATATGATGGCAGAATCCAATTCAAATTGGTTAATAGGCAATAACGTTACCTCTGCGCTAATTTCAGGAATAGTACTAATGTCAATGATACTGTACTTTTCTTTTATTTTCATATACTCTTTTTGGTATCTTCCTGCTTGACGGGCTAACCATAATGGAGTATATTCTGTTGCCTCTCTTCTGCAGGCTCTTAAAAAACTATCGTTAAAACTCATAATAATTGAAAATGTATAATTAAAAATGGAAAACTATCCATTTTTTAGGTTGTTTTTACTTGATTTAATTATCGTAACTAATAATCTAATTAGCTCAATGTTTAAATTATTGATTTTATCAAAATCTACTTTGTTGATGTAGTTGGTGTCAACCAATAAATTTAACCAATATGTTGTTTCATTTGCTTCTTTAAGTGAAATGGATAATTTATGAATGAAGTCTTTTTTACTTTCAGCATGTTCTGCTTCTTGAATTAAAGCACCAACGGCAGTTCCAGATCTAAGTAGTTGTTTGCTTAGTACAAATTCTTTTTTTTCAATAAGAACTTTATACAATTCAATAATTTGAATTGCAAAACTGTAACTTTTATCTTTAACTACATTTTTCTTCATGGACTAATTATCAATTTTTCATTTTTAATTAGCAATTCCGGCCATAGCCGAATTTATAGCAGTTACTATTTTTTCCATATCAGCATCACTCAACACAGAACATAAAAACCAAGATTCAAATTGAGAAGGTGGAATGTAAATACCGTTTTCAATTAATCCCCAAAAGAATTTTGTGAATTGTTCGGTATCACATGTTTGTGCTTCTTCGAAATTAGTAATTGTTTTAGCTGAGAAAAAAGGATTAATCATAGAACCAAAACGATTAACTGTTAAGTCTATTCCGTTTTCTTTTGCTGCAGCTAATAATGCCTCTTCAATAATTGCTGCTTGGGCATTAAATTTATCGTAAGGATTTTGATTTTTTAATTCTGTTAAAGTAGAAATTCCTGCAGCCATTGCTACGGGATTTCCTGATAATGTTCCTGCTTGGTACATTGGTCCTAAAGGAGAAACCATGTTCATAATTTCGTTTCTTGCTCCGTAAGCTCCAACAGGAAAACCACCTCCAACAACTTTACCTAAACAAGTAATATCTGCTTCTATCCCTAATAACTCTTGAGCTCCACCAAATTTTGATCGGAAACCTGTCATTACTTCATCAACAACTAATAAAATTCCAGCAGCTTTTGTAATTTCTCTAAGCTCTTTAATAAAAGCATCAGAAGGTTTTACAACGCCCATATTTCCAGCAATAGGCTCGATAAAAATTGCTGCAATATCATCACATTCTGCAATGTGACTTTTTACACTTTCAATGTTATTGAATTCTGCTATTAAGGTATTTTTTACAGCATCATTAGGTACACCAGCACTACCCGGAATACTTAATGTTACCAATCCAGAACCTGCAGCAACTAATAGAGCATCTGAATGTCCGTGGTAGCAACCTGCAAATTTAATAATGTGGTTTTTTCCTGTATATGCTCTTGCCAAACGGATAGCACTTAAAATGGCTTCAGTTCCAGAGTTTACAAATCGTACTTTATCCATTCCTGGAAAAGCTTCGCAAACAATTTGGGCTAAAGTAATTTCATTTTCGGTACTAGCACCAAAAGTAAAACCTTTGGCTACTTGCTTGTTAACAGCAGCTAATACTTTTTCGTTTCCATGACCTAAAATCATTGGCCCGTAAGAAAGTACTAAATCGATGTATTCGTTTCCGTCAACATCATATATTTTAGACCCTGCAGCTTTATCCATAAATAATGGATTTCCACCAACTGAGCTAAATGCTCTTACTGGTGAATTTACTGCACCAACAAGGTGTTTTTGCCCTGCTTCGTATAATTCTTGTGATTTTTCGTTGTTCATTTTGTAATAATTATAAATTGATAATGGAGAATTGAAAATTAATTTTCAATTTAATTATTTTCCATTTTTAATTGTTTAGCTGCCTCTTTTGCAAAATACGTAATTATTATATCTGCTCCAGCTCTTTTAATAGAAAGTAATGTTTCCATCATTACTTTTTGTTCGTCTATCCAACCATTTGCTCCCGCAGCTTTAATCATAGCATATTCTCCACTAACATTGTAGGCTGCAATAGGTAAATCAAAATTGTTTTTTAAATCTCTGATAACATCCAAATAGGAAAGGGCAGGTTTTACCATTAAAATTTCAGCTCCTTCATCCACATCAGCTTGCGCTTCTTTAATTGCTTCATTTCTATTGGCACTATCCATTTGGTAGGTTCTTCTATCTCCAAAACTAGGAGCAGAATCGGCAGCATCTCTAAACGGACCATAATAAGCAGAAGAATATTTAACCGAGTAGCCCATTATTGGAATGTGTTGAAAATTATTTTCATCTAATTCTGCTCTAATTTCTCTTACTGCAAAATCCATCATTCCCGAAGGAGCCACCATATCAACACCAGCTTTTGCTTGAGCTAAAACTTGCTTTCTTAAATTAACCAATGTTAAATCATTATCGACATCATGTCCGCATAAAACACCACAATGGCCGTGATCTGTATATTCACAAAAACATACATCAGCAATTACTTGTAATGTAGGGTAGTTGGTTTTGATAAAACGAATTGCTTTTTGAATAATTCCCTCATCATTCCAACTTTCAGAACCTTCAGCATCTTTAATTAAAGGAATTCCAAAAAGAATAACAGATTTTATTCCCAATTCAACTACTTCATCCAATTCCTCTTTTATAGTATTTAAAGAGTAACGGAATATACCGGGCATCGAAACTATCTCTTTTTTGATGTCATCAGCTTCCTCAATAAATAAAGGGTAAATAAAATCAGAAACAGAAAGGTGTGTTTCTCTTACCTTTGCACGTATTTCTTCCGTTTTTCTATTGTCTCTTAATCGTTCTGCCATGGCTTAATTTTAAGAAGGCAAATATAAGATAGTTGAAGTGAGTATGGTCTGATTTTTATCAGAAAAAGAATTACTTATTATTAAATTCTGACATGGTTCTTCCTAAGCCAATAGTTCCGAAAGCTTTAATCAATTGGGTGGTTTTTTCTAGTCGCTCAGGTAATAGTGATTGTTCTTCGGGAGCAAAATTACCTAATACATGATTGATTTGTTTACCCTGTACAAAATCGCTTCCAACACCAAAGCGCAAACGTGAATAGCTGACATTTCCTAAAACTTGGATAATGTTTTTTAAACCATTGTGACCACCATCAGAACCTTTACCTTTTAAGCGTAAAGTACCAAATGGCAAAGCAATATCATCGGTAATTACCAATAAATTTTCTTGCTTAATTTTTTCTTTTTGGAGATAGTAATTTACTGCTTTTCCACTTAAATTCATAAAAGTAGAAGGCTTAAGTAAAATAAAGGTGCGCCCTTTAAATTTTAATGTTGCAGTATCGCCTAATTTATTGGTTTCAAAAAAAATATTGGATGCCTTAGCTAAAGCATCCAATATTTTAAAACCTATGTTATGTCTAGTATCTTCGTATTCAGATCCAATATTACCGAGCCCAACTACTAAATACTTCATAATTTATATTATTCAGCAGCAGCTTCTTCAGTTGCTTCTTCAGTTGCTTCAGCTCCTTCTTCAGTTGCTTCATCATCATCAGTAGAAACTCTACTACGTTTAACAGCTATAATTACTGAGTTAGCAGCATCTAAAATTGTTAAACCTTCTAAGTTAAGATCTGCTACTTTAACAGATTCACCAATTTTTACATTAGTAATGTCTATTTCAACAGTTTCTGGTAAAGCAGATGGTAAACCGTTAATTCTTAATTTTCTAGTAACCATTCTTAATTTACCACCATTTAAAACTCCTTGAGAAGCTCCTGTAGTAATAACTGGTAAACTAACAGTTACAGTTTTTTTATCATCAACTTCTAAAAAGTCAATGTGTAAAATTCTGTCATTTACTGGGTGAAATTGCGTTTCTTTAATTATCGCTTTAACTTTAGTTCCATCAATATCTAAATCGATAAAATATACATTTGGAGAATTAAGAATTTTTCCAAGAGCTACTTCACCAACAGTAAAGTGGATGTTTTCTTTACCACCATATATTACACATGGTACTTTTCCTTCTTTTCTAGCGTTGTTAGTTTTAGAAGTTCCTCTTTCCGTTCTGATATTTCCGGTTAATGCTATAGATTTCATTTTTCTATTTTTATTGTATTAGCAAATAAATGACTCGCTAATAGATTCGTGATTAAATACTTTTTTAATTATGTTGGCAAATAAATCATCCACAGAGATAACTTTAACCTTATCACTTTTACGTGATTGCGGTATAGTATCAGTAACAATTAATTCAGTCAATTTTGATTTTTCAATTCTTTCGAAAGCTTCTCCAGATAAAATGGCATGCGTACAAATTGCTCTCACGCTATTTGCTCCATTTTCCATCATAATATCTGCAGCTTTTGTTAATGTTCCGGCTGTATCAACCATATCATCAACAATAATTACATCTCTTCCTTTTACTTCTCCAATTAAAAACATATCAGAGATAACGTTTGCTTTTTTACGTTGTTTGTAACAAACCACCACTTCTGCATCTAAAAATTTAGCATAAGCATTGGCCCTTTTTGTTCCTCCCATATCAGGAGAAGCCATAGTTAAGTTAGGCAAGTTTAACGTTTCTATATAAGGCATAAAAATAGTAGAAGCAAATAAATGATCTACAGGAACCTCGAAAAAACCTTGAATTTGATCAGCATGTAAATCCATTGTCATTACTCTGGTTACACCTGCAGCAGCCAACATATTAGCAACCAATTTAGCACCTATTGGTACTCTTGGTTTGTCTTTTCTATCTTGTCTTGCTAATCCAAAATAAGGAATAATAGCCACTATTCTTCTTGCTGAAGCTCTTTTAGCAGCATCAACCATCATCAATAATTCCATTAAGTTATCAGCAGGAGGAGTAGTAGATTGTACAATAAATACATCCGAACCTCTTACAGATTCCTCAAATGATGGTTGAAATTCTCCATCACTAAATGTATTGATAATTACATTACCTAAATCAACACCATAAGACTTGGCTATTTTATTAGCTAAATCAACTGATGCTCTTCCTGCGAATAATTTTACTTTGGCTTCCATTCTTAAATCCTAAAATTAAGGGCTGCAAATGTATTAATTAATTACCTCTCAGGCAAATTATAATTAATTATCTGAATAAATTATTTTACCGAATAATTTTCTAGTATCAAAAGTATTCAATATTTTCGCAATCTATTAAATTTTGCCCGAGTGGCGGAACTGGTAGACGCGCACGACTCAAACTCGTGTATCGAAAGATGTGTCGGTTCGATCCCGACTTCGGGTACAAAGCCTCTCAAAGAAATTTGAGAGGCTTTTTTGTTTTCTTGGTGTAAACATAGTGTAAACATTAATTCCCTACACTTTTAAAGAATGCTGACAATTCAGTAAGGTTATTCTCTATACTACTTAACCTCTTTTGGTATAAGTTTCTTGGAGAAAGGTTTTTTGACATAAACCCTTTTGTTTCCCATAAAGACAAGATAGTGTCTTTATTAATAGTGTAAGGCTCATATATTTCATTATCTGATTTCAAAATAAATTTATCAGGGTCTTTGTCTTGGTAGATGCGTTTAAGTACACGCCCATCGGTTGTGTCTAATAAATAAGGAATACCAAATTTAATACTTTGCTTATCCTCTAATTGCTTAAGACCGTTGCACGGTAAATTATTTATAAATTGGTTTGTTTTAATTGTGTAATCATTTAATTATCAGCATTATAGTTGTTATATTTGTATATGAAAATAC
>Ga0256845_1000052_pt1 | contig 95743 bp, 78 predicted proteins | sample RiftiametaG_FD_189101 | JGI IMG/M metagenome (GOLD analysis project Ga0256845, IMG submission 189101) | Tube worm associated microbial communities from hydrothermal vent at the East Pacific Rise, Pacific Ocean - Riftia | ecosystem: Host-associated > Annelida > Integument > Unclassified ...
ATAGTGGTCAGTTTGAGAAATTTCCAAATGATGCATCAGGGGTAAGATTGCCAATGCCTAATAATGTTAAATTCATTGCAAGTATTAATACTTTTATTACAGAACATAATACTTATTATTCTGAATCAGTAGCTTTAATAACAGTTATAACTTCTTTGAATCAAACTGTTATCCCCTCTAATGCAAATCATGGAGCGTTACAAATTGTAGATTTTATGCGGGACATAGTTTTTAATTGTTTTGTTCCTCTTACAGAAGTTCCTGTTATATATGATTATATTAAAGGGGGAGTTTACAAACCAATACCTAAGAAGCAAAATGTAAGAGATAGAAATGGCAATTTACTAAACCCAAACCATGCTGATTTTGATATGGCTCCTATGATGAAAGTTACAGGAACAGGAAGCCCTAATTATGAAACTCAGTTTACTGATTTTGGAATTGATGGGGCTTCAAACGCTAAATACTTTTATGCTGTAAGAGAAATTAGTATGCAGATGAAAAATAGTCTTTATAGCCCTATTTTAGGCCCTATAAGTTTGGTTAATACAGCACCTCCAACTGCACCTGAAATTGTAAAAATAACTCCAATTTTAGAAAATGATATTTTTTCTATACAACCTGCAATTGAAGTACAAATAAATGGGTATTCAAAATCACAAAATGTTAAGAAAATTAATATTTACAGAGCTATGTCAACTATAGATGCTTTGTCTATTCGTACAATGACAATGGTAAGTGAAACTAATGTGGAAGCAGCCAATATTCAAGACGATAGTATTTGGAAATTAAGAGACGAATTTAGCGATTTAGGGTATGTTCCTTATGGAGATCCATTGTTTTACAAAATAGTTGTTCAAAGAGAAGTTAAGTATGAAGACAAAGATGGTAATTTAGTTACTGAATATGCACCGTCAGAAGCTTCAAAATTAACAATGACAAACATTGTAGAAAACAAAAATCCAGAAGCTCCAGAATTGTCTTATTATTCAACTGTACCAAATGCAAGTCATGAGTTAGATACTGTAACACTTTCTTGGGCTAAAACGGTACATAATGGCGCATATACAGTTCATAAAATGAATAATAGTGGTAATTGGAAACAAATACATGAAATTCAAACCAATGATACTTTAATTCAAATAGAATTAGCAAATACTGATTTAGCAAGTAATACTCTTCAAATAGAGAATACAGATGGTAAACCAATTTATCATCACTTTAAAATAGTTGCTAAGAATTTTGCAGGAATGATTAGTAGAGAAGAGAAAATAGTAACAATATACAATATAGATACTTGGCAAGATATAAGTACAATTTAAAAACAAAAAGATGAATCATAAAATGACAAATTGTTTGCATTGTGTAAATACAGGGAAACGGATGAATATCACGTTTTTGAAACAGTAAAGAATGCTGATAAATGCACCTATAAAAGTAGTATGTCAATTTGTGGAGCTGTAGAAACTAAAGATGTAGGTAATTGTGTTGCCGTTTGTACTAGTGCAAAAGAAATTCAAACTAAAGCTCCTAAAATTGGAGATACTGTTTGCGGGAATTGTATGAAAATAATTTATAAAACTGAGGATTAAAAAAGTTAAAAACTAAAATGGAAGACAAATTTTTAAATAGAATGAAAGATTTAGCGAATGCTAAAAAGGATAAAAATGAAGTAAATCCAAAAGAATTATTAAAAGATTTAAGGGAAAAGGAGACTACTTCTAAAACTCAATTTCATGCAATTGCGAAAGAGAATATTGTTTCAATTGTTTCTAATTTGAATAATATCTTTGAAAAAACAGGAGATACTTTTTTAATTTTTTCTAATGAACAAGCTTCTACATTACGAGATAAAATTAGAGACTTTTATCAAGTCTTTTATTATCCTAAAGGTAGAGGTCAAAACAAGGTAGGATTAAATACATCTTCTTTATTATTTGAGTGCTTCCCAATGAAAGAGATTATTGTTGTTTCTTCAAATACAAAGTTAAGATCAGCACCATTAGAAAAAATAAAAGAATTCTCAATTAATGATTTTAATGAAAATAGCATTGAAGATTGTGTGTCTGAATTCGTAACTTCTACAATAAAATAGATTATGTTTAGGATTCTTTCAATTGACGGTGGTGGACTTAGAGGAATAGTTCCTATTCAAATATTAAAACACATAGAAGTTATAACTGGCAAAAAAATCATAGACAGTTTTGATTTTTTTGCAGGAACATCAACAGGAGGACTTATTTCGGCAGGATTAACAGTTAAAGACAGTAATGGCATATCACCTAAGCATTCAGTAGAAGATATTGAACGGATATATCTTGAGCAGGGTAAAAATATTTTTCCAATTAAACATGTTATCCATAAATGGTATAGGAAACAGTTTTGGTCTTATTTATTGAAAACACAGTTTAAGCCAACAGGATTGGAGAATGTTTTAAAAAGTCTTTTACTTGATGAAAATAAAATTCCGTTAAAGATTAGTGACTGTTTAAAACCAATATTTATACCTTCTTATGATTTGAAATCAAATTCCCCATTATTTTTTAAGAGTCGATATGCGTTTGAATACTCTAAGTTTGATGCTAACCTTATTGATGTTTGTAGATCAACTTCTGCAGGACCAACTTATCTTCCTCCTCATAAATTTAACTATCCAAAAGATGATAATAATGAAGTTGTTACTGTTGATGGTGGTGTATTTATGAATAATCCATCTATGGGAGCATTAGTTGAAATATTAAAACATAAAGGAGATGAGTATTACAACTTAAAAGATTTAAAAGATGAAGAAATCTTCATATTGTCAATTGGAACTGGACATTATTCAAAAGACATTTCCCAAAAGTCAATGAAATGGGGTAAGTTAAAATGGATTCAACCAATTGTAGATATTATGATGTGGGGAAATAATCAAGCTGTTGATTACCAAATAAAAGAAGGTTTAAATTTTGAAGATGGTACAAAAATCAACTATTTAAGAATTGATATTAACATTGATGACAAAAGATTCTCAGATATGGCTAACTCCGATCAAGCCACACTTGATTATTTACAACAAAAAGTTAAAGATGAATATCTCTTTAACCCATCGTTGCAGGAGGACTTAACCGTGTTTCTACAAAATGCTCATATAATTTAAAAAATATGTTTTGATAAAATTGGCACTATTAGATTTTAGTCGTAGGTTTGTATCTCAAATTCAAACGAGATTTTTTTTCCCTAAAAGGGAATTTGATATATAAGTATTGAGAGTTTTAGATATTAGATTTTAACAATATTTCTTTTTGTTCATTTTCTATTTCATCTGACAACTGTTTCAGTTTCTGTAAGTCTTTGTATAAAGAGTTCGATAACTGTCCCCCTCTCTCCGCAAAACAAAAAGAGATAACTTTTAAGTTATCTCTTTTTGTTTTCTATAGTATTTCTTTTGTATCTAAGAGGTTGTAAATCGGTTAGAACTGTTTCAATAACGTATTAAAGCAAAATATAACGATATGAAATCAGTTTAAGTTTAATATTTAGTTCTTAATTATTATTTGTAACTAAAAGTGTTGATTGTAATGATGTGATTTTATCTGATGGATAAAATTTATATTCTAATTCTTAGATATGAACAAGGTTAACTTATGTATTGAACTATTATCTTTATAAAGTTCTGTCTACCATGTGGATAGTTTTTTTTATTTGAGGTCAAAAATAAAAAAATTCTAGTGCAAGGTAATGTTATGTAGACTTAAGAGAAAAAATAGTAATAACTGAACCAACCTTTTATCTTTTACTTACGTCATTTGTATAGACTTAAATTATTTAATCACTATGAAAACATTATTTAAAAGCACTTTCTTTTTTACCTTTTTACTAACTGGCTTGAACGTGTCAGCGCAAATTTTGGTCAGTAGTGGCCAAACGGCGCAACAATTGGCAGAATTTCTCGCAGGGCCCAATATTACAGTTACAAATGCTGTAATAACTGGTAGTTCGAATGCCACAGGTGTTTTTTCGGGAAGTAATTCTGTTGTAGGCTTTGATGATGGAGTTATTTTGTCCACTGGAAATGCTACAAGTGCAGCAGGTCCAAATACTACTACTAGTGAGGGACATGATTTGAGTACAGCTGGTACTGTGGAAATGACAACGTTAATTGGTGCTCAATCTTATGATGCGATTACACTTGAGTTTGATTTTGAAGTTCAATCTTCTACAATTCAATTTAATTATGTATTTGCTTCTGAAGAGTATCCAGAGTTTGCACCGCCATTTGGGTCAGGTTTTAATGATGCATTTGCTTTTTATATTAGTGGGACAGGTATTGTAGGACAGGAGAATATTGCATTAGTTCCGAATACATCAACTATAGTGTCTTCTAATACTATTAATCCTCAGTTTAATTCTCAGTATTTTATTGGTAATCCTGGAGGTCAGGATATTGAATTTGATGGTTTTACAACCGTTTTGACAGCAAGTATTGATAGTTTAACTCCATGTACAGTTTATCATTTGGAAATTGTTATTGCTGATGGTCAGGATGCTGATTATAATTCTGCAGTCTTTTTGAAAGAGAATTCATTAATACAAGATCTTGTCAACGTAGAAACTCAAACTGTGAATCAGGATGATATTGCTTTGGAGGGATGTATCAAGGCAAGCTTTACTTTTTCATATAATGATGTAAGTAATGAAGATCGTACGCTTATATACCAAATTGGAGGAACAGCTGTAAATGGTGTAGATTATACATATATCGATACAATTATGACCATTCCAGCTGGCGATACTACTGGTGTAGTTTTTATAGACGCATTTTCGGATGGTATAGCTGAAGGACAGGAATCTGTCTTTATTATTTATAAACCTGATATTTGTTCTCCAAATGATACCACTTTTTTATATATAGATGATGCACAGCCTATAGAGTATGAATTAGACGGTATTGACCTGGACTGTTTTGAAGATGGGTCTGGAGAAATAAATATAACTGCAGTTGGTGGATTTCCGCCATATACCTATCATTTAATAGACTCGACTAACGTTGAAACAGAAACACAGTCTAATCCAATAACTGGTTTGGATGCTGGTCAATATACAGTCTTTGTTGAGGATTCTTATGGTTGTTTTGCTGAAGCATTAGTCATAGGTGGTGTGTTTGATGCAGATACTACTTTTCTTCCTGATGGAAGTGGTGTAACTTATGATGCGCCGCTTGTTATCTCTGGATTTGGAGCAGGACAAGTTATTACTGAGGTAAGTGAGATTCAACAGGTTTGTTTGACAATGGAACATTCGTTTTTAGGAGATTTAGTCATTACTTTGGAGTCTCCTTCTCAAGAAGTAATTGTTTTAAAGAGTTTTGGAGGAGGGTCTTGTGACCTTGGTGAACCATTTGCTTCAGGTCCAGTGGATGGTGCGAATAGTAATTTAATAGATCCTGGGGTTGGTTATGAATATTGCTTTAATGCTGCTCCTATTTATGGTACCATGGTCGCAGAGTCTAATAGTTATACTCATACTATACCTTCTTCAACAGGTGGTACATATACTGATAATTATCTTCCAGCTGGGTCTTATACATCTGCTGAAAATTTTAGTGGCCTTGTAGGAGCGGATATGGATGGTACTTGGATCGTGCATGTGACTGATAATTTTGGTTTAGATAATGGGTATATTTTTAATTGGTATATTAGTTTAATTGGTGATGAGCCGGATTCGACAGTTATTTTGGAACAGCCCGGTGAAATTATTGTAACAGGATTTGTTCAAGGAACAGCTTGTGGAACAAGTAACGGTTCAATTAACCTAAATATAGAATCGGGAGAAAGCCCATATACCTATTTATGGAATAACGGAGAAATAACAAAAGATATTTCTGGATTAGCTGCAGGGTCTTATACAGTGACGGTGACTGACGCAAATAGTTGTCAGACTTCAGAAACATTCGTTGTGAATAATTCAAGTTCAATGAGTTTGACATATACTTCAGTAGCTACGAGTTGTTTTGGAGGAAGTGATGGAACAGTTGATGTTAATCCTGCCGGAGGAACTTCTCCTTATACTTATTCATGGAGTAATAGTGCTGTAACAGAAGATTTATCAGGTTTAACTTCAGGAGATTATACGATTTCGGTCACTGATCAACTTGGGTGTGTCTTCTCTGAAGTTATTACTGTAAATGATGCACCTGAAATGATAATAGGTATAGCTAATTTCTCAAATGAAGTATGTAATACAGATAATGGTGCAATTGATATTAATGTATTTGGTGGAAGTGGTTCTTTTAGTTATTCTTGGAGTAATGGAAGTAGCGCTCAAAATATATCAGGATTATCATCAGGAATGTATGATTTGATTGTTACAGATGCTAATACATGTACTGGAACTATTTCTCAAATTTTGATTAATGATCAATCAAATTGTAGCGCGTTTTGTTTCTTGAGTGTATCTTCAAATAGTGTTGTAGATGAACAGTGTGGAGATGGAAACGGAAGTATTGACATAGAAACGTTGAATGGTAATGCTCCTTTGAACTACTCATGGAATAATGGGGCTAATACTGAAGATATTAGTGGGTTAACCTCAGGAACATATATTGTTACTGTTACTGATGCTAATAATTGTTCAGTAACAGAGACATATGTAATTAATAATAATACTGGTAATTTATCAATAGGAGGAGTTGTATTGAATGATGAGAATTGTGGAAGTAGTGATGGTTCAATCGCACTTACCGTTAATGGTGGTGCAGTGCCATACAGTTATTCATGGAATAGCGGCGAAGTAATTGAGGATATTAGTAATTTGTCAGCAGGACTTTATATATTAACTATTACAGATGATGTAGGTTGTGAACTTACAGAAAGCTATACGGTTGGGAATAATTCAGGAACGCTTTCTGTAGTAGGAGTTGTTGGTGATGAGTTTTGTATTTCTGCCAATGGATCAATTGATCAAACCGTAACTGGTGGTATCGGGAATTTAAGCTATTTATGGAGTGGGAGTGAAGTGACACAAGATTTATCAGGACTGGCAGTTGGTAGTTATACCTGTACAACTACGGATCAAGTAGGGTGTTATGTTACAAATACTTATAATGTTAATCAGAACAATGGTGGAATGTCAATAATTTCAAATATTGTAACTAATGAATTGTGTGGAAATGGCCAAGGAGCAATTAATATAACAGCTACTGGACAAAATTTAAGTTTTTCATGGAGTAATGGTGATAATACAGAAGATATTAGTGGGCTAGTATCAGGTGATTATATATGTACAATTTCAACCCCACAAGGGTGTACATTTGTCTCAAGCCCTATTTCAGTATTGAATTCTTCAGGAAGTATGTTAGTAAGTACTCCTATAGTTATAGATGAAGAATGTACAAATGGATTGGGATCAATAGATGTGACAGTCTCAAATGGAGCAACTCCTTATAGTTACTTATGGAGTAGTGGACAAGTAACGGAGGATATTTCAAATCTGTCGGCTGGAATATATACTGTGACTGTAACAGATGCGAATGGTTGTAGCGAAACACATTCAGTTACTGTTTCTAATTCCCCAGGAACCTTATTAGTACAATCTGTAGTAACAGATGAGACTTGTGGTAATGGAATGGGAGTTATTAATTTAACAACATCTGGAGGTACAATACCGTATACTTATCAATGGTCAAACAGTGAAGTAACAGAAGACATCAATGGATTGTCAGCAGGTACATATATGGTTACAATTTCTGATGGAGCGAGTTGTGAAATAACGGAGACTTATACATTAAACAATGGAGCATTAGCTTTGTCTATCGCTTCAGCTTCTATATCAAACGAATTATGTAATGATGGGAATGGTTCTATTTCTATCACTATTGATGGTGGAAATGGACCTTATAACTATAGCTGGAATAATGGTGAGATTACACCAGGTTTGTCTGGTCTTGCTGCTGGTACTTACCAAGTAACTGTGACAGATGCTAATAGTTGTAGTGTGTCGGAATCTTATGTTATAACGAATGAGACTGGCGGATTAAGTGTTTCTAGTGTTGTATTACCTGAATTTTGTGGAGATGCAACTGGAGCTATAGATGTGACTATTACTAATGGAAATTTCCCAATGACTTTTGTGTGGGACTCTGGACAAAGTACACCAGATATTACTGGGTTGTCAGCAGGTATTTATACTTTGACTTTGACAGATAATTTTGGATGTCAAGTGATACATTCTAATACTGTTGTTAATAATGCGAGCGGTTTAGCTGTGTCAATTGTTTCAGTTACTAATGATTCATGTGGTCTAGGAAATGGTGAAATTGATGCACTAGCGACTGGAAATGGTCCATTTACTTTTGCATGGAACAGTGGGCAGGTAACAGAAGATATTTCTGGTTTATCAGCAGGAAACTATATGCTTACAGTAACTGATAATGCTGGTTGTTCAGTATCAGTAAATGAAAGTGTAACAAATCAAGCAAATACATTAGCAATTACTTTTGACAATGTCGGTCATGAAAACTGTGCAAATGGACAAGGATTTATTGATATTGAAGTGTCAGGAACAGGTCCTTTCGTATATGCTTGGAGTAATGGTTCAGCTACTCAGGATATAATAGGATTAAGTGCAGGAGTGTATTCGTTAATAGTAACGGATGACAATGGATGTCAATTAACTAACTCTTATGTTGTTAATAATACTGGTTCATCAAATCTTGCCACTATTGATTTGGTAGTAACAGATGCGTTTTGTACAAGTGCAACAGGTGCTATTAATATAACTGCGACAGGCGGAGTGACTCCTTATTCATATCAGTGGGATAGTGGTCAGGTAGTGGAAGATATTTCAGGATTGTTACCAGGAGATTATACATTAACAGTGACTGATGCTGTTGGATGCTCATATATTGATACTTGGACTATAGCAACTCAACAATCAAATCTTGATATAACTAATATCCAGATAATGAATGAGAATTGTGGAGATGGGAGTGGTGCAATTACTGTGACTTCTCCAACAGCAAATAGTTGGTATCTTGACAATGTTTTGAGTACAGGAACACCGGTGAATATGTTTACAGATCTTTCAGGAGATGATTATATTGTAACTGTTTCAGATGCTTATGGTTGTACACTAGATTCTACTGTTACTGTTAATAATTTTTCATTTTTTGGAGTTGGTCATAGTCAGGTTGATGATTTGTGTGACTTATCTACAGGGTCGATAGATTTAAACGTTTTAACAGGTCAGACGCCTACGTTTTTATGGTCAAATGGTGCCGTAACTGAGGATTTGTCTAATCTTAGTGCGGATACATATGTTGTAACTGTAACAGTAGATTTTGGTCCTAATTTCACTTGTATAGAAACTTACTCAGTAACGATAAACAATATAACGCCTTTTAGTATCACTGATGTGATTACTGATGAGAACTGTGGAGATGGTCAAGGAGCGATTGATCAAACTTTAGTAACTGGGTCTGGTATAACATATTCATGGTCAAATGGTGCTATTACACAAGATATATCTGGTTTAAGTGCAGGTCCATACAGTTGTACTGTAACTGAATCTGGAGGATGTGTTGAAATCTTTGATTATGTTGTCGTAAATATTGCAGGGTTAATGGTTTCTTCTGGTGTTGTTTATGAAGATACTTGTTTTGGAGGACAAGGTGCAATTGATCTTACTGTTGCCAACGGTTCTGGTGGTTATAATTATTTATGGAGTAACAATTCTGTATCTCAGGATGTTAATGGTTTGATAGCTGGCTCATATACAGTGACAATTACTGATCAGGCTGATGATTGTGCGATAAATAACTCGTTTCAAATTAATAATACGGATGTTCAGTTTGCAGCAAGTGGAATTATCACGGATGAAGATTGTGGAACTGGACAAGGTGCTGTTGATCAAACTTTAGTAACGGGCGTTGGAGTGACTTACTTATGGTCAAATGGTGCTACAACTGAAGATGTGACAGACTTAAGTGCAGGAAATTATAATTGTATCGGAAAATCATATGGTGGATGTGCAGATACTGTTTATTATGTTGTTGTTAATATTCCTGGACCAATGATTTCTACAGGTATGGTTTATAGTGATACATGTTCTGCAGGGGTAGGAGTTGTTGATCTTACTGTTACCAGCGGTTCTGGTAATTATGATTATTCATGGAGTAATAGTGCAATAACTCAAGATATCAATGGGTTGATGATTGGTATGTATACTGTAAATATTGTTGATTTAGCTGACAACTGTGTGTTAATTGATTCATTCCAAGTAAATAATGTTGAAGTTCTATTTGGAGCAACTGGAATTATAACAGGTGCTTCCGGTCTTGGAAACGCTGATGGAGCAATAGATGTAACAGTGAGTGGAACGGATACCTATTCATATAATTGGAGTAATGGTGAAAATACACAAGATGTTACTGGTTTGATAGCTGATGTATATACTTTAGACATTACATCAAACCAAGGTTGTGATACTACTTTAACGTTCATTATAGATAATAGCTTATCGGTGGAAACAAATGACTTGTCAAATATTAGGATGAAAATTGTGCCCAATCCAGCAAATGATAAATTCACTATCAAATATGAATTTCCGTTGGAAATGATAGGATATATTACAATTATGGATGGACTTGGAAGAACTGTGCTTCATACGGACCCAATTTCTGGTTCAAATGAATTGGTAATTGATGCAGGTAATATGTCTTCAGGATTATATTTCGTAACATTTAAGTCTAACCAAATAATTCGTACCGAACGTCTTATTATTACAGATTAAATATAAATTGAATTCCAAGAAGTTCTTTAAATTTGAAGAGTTTTCTTGGGATTAATTGGTTAATTATAAAAAAAACATGACCTTGTACGAAATAATCGTACTTTATTAAACTATGCAACTATCCTTCTTACTTTTGAAAAAAAATATAATTAAAAAAATATTTCGACCTATAATAATAATATTATTAGGTATTTCCAGTTATGGAAATGTATTTGCACAATGTAATATGAATCCATCACCTGATATTTCATTATGTCATGGAGATGCAACTAGTTTAATAACATTTACTGGTCCAAATGCAGGAACAACTTATAGCTGGACTAATAACACTCCAATGATTGGACTTGCAGCTTCTGGAAATGGAGATATTTCTCCTTTCTTTGTTTTGAATGGAGGACCTGGTGCGCTCATAGCGCAAATTGTTGTCACTCCTCTAAGTGGTACAGGTGCTGTTTGTGTAAATGATACGTTTTTAATTACAGTTAATCCTATTCCTAATTTAGCATCTATTCCTGATGCAATATTCTGTAGTGGAATTCAGGCTGATATAATTTTTTCGAGTACTTCACCAGGAACTACATTTGATTGGACCAATGATAATATTCTAATAGGCCTATCTGCAAATGGTGTAGGAAATATTTCATTTATTCCTACTAATAATGGAACCACTCCTATAATTGCTCAGATTTCTCCTGGGGCAATAAATACTGGTTGTGAAAATCGTAATAATAATGATTTTACAATTACAGTAAACCCTTCTCCAGTTGTGAATTCTATACCTGATCAAGTAATTTGTGATAATGTAGTAACAAATCCTGTAAATTTCACAAATCAGCTTTCTGGAACTACTTATACTTGGACGAATGATATGCCTTCGGTTGGTCTTGCTGCAAATGGAAATGGTAATATTGGATCATTCACAGCTGTCAATACGACAGCGAATCCTGTCGTAGCATTGATTACTGTTACTCCAGTTGCTACTAATGGTTGTATAGGTTCAGATAGTACATTTACGATTACAGTTAATCCTGTTCCACTAACTAATTCAATTGCGGATCAGGTGTTATGTGCTAGTACTGCTACTACTGGAATTATGTATACAAGTGTAACGCCTGGAACTACATTTTCTTGGGTGAACGATACGCCTTCTATTGGTCTAGTGGTTGGAGGAAATGGAGATATTCCATCATTCACAGGGTTAAATGCAACTTCAAATACTGTTGTTGCCACTATTATAGTGACACCAACAGCCAATGGATGTGTTGGTCCAGATAGTACATTTACACTAACAATTAATCCGATACCATTAGTTAATTCAATTGCTGATCAGGTGCTATGTGCTAATACTGCTACTGCCGGAATTGCTTATATTAGTGCAACACCTGGAACTACATTTTCCTGGGTGAATGACACACCTTCTATTGGTTTAGTGACAAATGGAAATGGAAATATTCCTTCATTCACAGGGTTAAATACAACTTCAAATCCGGTTGTAGCAACTATCACCGTGACACCAACAGCCAATGGCTGTATTGGTGCAGATAGTACACTTACAATAACAGTCAATCCAATCCCATTAGCTAATTCAATTGTAGATCAGGTGTTATGTGCTAATACTGCTACTACTGTAATTACTTATGTTAGTACAACACCTGGGACAACATTTTCATGGATAAATGATACACCTTCTATTGGTTTACTAGCTGGCGGAAATGGTGATATAGCGAGCTTTACTGTCTTGAATGCGACACTTAATCCTGTTGTTGCTACTATTACGGTGACACCATCAGCCAATGGCTGCGTGGGTCCAGATAGTACATTTACCATAACAGTTAACCCTGTTGCAATTACCAATTCAGTAGCTGACCAAGTGTTATGTGCTAATACAGCCACTGCTGGAATTACTTATAGTAGTACAACACCTGGAACAACATTTTCTTGGGTGAATGATACACCTTCAATTGGTTTACTAGCAGGAGGTAACGGAAACATTCCATCATTCACTGGATTAAATACAACTTCAAATCCCGTAGTAGCAACAATTACTGTGACACCATTAGCAAATGGATGTGTTGGTCCAGATAGTACATTTACAATGACAATCAACCCAATACCAATTACTAATTTAATTGCTGATCAGGTGTTATGTGCCAATACAGCTACTGCCGGAGTTACATACAGTAGTACAACGCCTGGAACAACATTTTCATGGGTAAATGATACCCCTTCTATTGGTTTATTAGCTGCTGGAAATGGAAATATTCCATCATTCACAGGGCTAAACGCAACTTCAAATCCTGTTGTTGCAACAATTACAGTGACACCATCAACTAATGGTTGTGTTGGTCCAGATAGTACATTTACACTGACAATTAATCCTGTTCCTTTAGTTAATTCAATCGCAGATCAAGTGCTATGTGCTAATACAGCTACTACAGCAATTACGTATACAAGTACAACACCTGGAGCAACATTTTCATGGGTAAATGATACCCCTTCTATTGGTTTGTTAGCTGGTGGGAATGGAAATATTCCATCATTCACCGGATTAAATACAACTTCAAATCCCGTAGTAGCTACTATTACAGTGACTCCTTTAGCAAACGGATGTGTAGGTCCAGATAGTACATTTACACTGACAATTAACCCTGTTCCTTTAGTTAATTCAATTGCAAATCAGGTGTTATGTGCTAATACAGCTACTGCTGGAATTACTTATAGTAGTACAACACCTGGAACAACATTTTCTTGGGTGAACGATACGCCTTCTATTGGTTTACTAGCTGGTGGGAATGGAAATATTCCATCATTCACCGGATTAAATACAACGCCAAACCCTGTTATTGCGAGCATTACAGTGACACCAACAGCGAACGGCTGTATTGGTCCAGATAGTACGTTTACAATAACAATTAATCCAGTTCCTTTAGTTAACTCAACTGCAGATCAGGTATTATGTGCTAATTCGACTACTGCTGGAATTACTTATAGTAGTGCAACATCTGGAACAACATTTTCGTGGCTGAATGACACGCCTTCTATTGGTTTATTAGCTGCTGGAAATGGAAATATTCCATCATTCACCGGATTAAATACAACTTCAAACCCTATTGTTGCAACAATTACAGTAACGCCATTAGCAAATGGTTGTACGGGTCCAGATAGTACATTTACAATAACAGTTAATCCAACGCCATTAGTTAATTCAATTACTGATCAGGTGTTATGTGTCAATACAGCTACCACTACAATTACTTATGTCAGTACAACAGCAGGAACGATATTTACATGGGTTAATACTGAACCTTCTATTGGTTTACTAGCAGGGGGTAACGGAAATATTCCATCATTCACAGGGTTAAATACAACTTCAAATCCTATTGTAGCACTAATTACAGTTACACCGACAGGACCAAATGGTTGTGCAGGTCCAGATAGTACATTTACAATAACAATAAACCCAATTCCATTAACTAATTCCATTACAGATCAAGTGTTATGTGCCAATACAGCTACTGCTGGAATTACTTATAGTAGTACAACTCCTGGAGCAACATTTTCATGGATAAATGATACACCTTCTATCGGTTTATTAGCTGCTGGGAACGGAAATATTTCATCATTCACTGGATTAAACGCAACGCCGAATCCTATTGTAGCTACTATAACAGTTACACCATTAGCAAATGGTTGTGTAGGTCCAGATAGTACATTTACACTAACAGTTAATCCAATACCATTAGTTAATTCAATAGCTGATCAGGTGCTATGTGCTAATACCGCTACTGCTGGAATTACTTATAGTAGTACAACACCTGGAACAACATTTTCTTGGATAAATGATACACCTTCTATCTGTTTATTAGCTGCTGGAAATGGAAATATTCCATCATTCACCGGATTAAATACAACTTCAAATCCCGTAGTAGCAACAATTACTGTGACACCATTAGCAAATGGATGTGTAGGTTCAGATAGTACATTTACACTGACAATCAACCCAATACCAATTACTAATTTAATTACTGATCAGGTGTTATGTGCCAATACAGCTACTGCCGGAGTTACATACAGTAGTACAACGCCTGGAACTACATTTTCATGGGTAAATGATACCCCTTCTATTGGTTTATTAGCTGCTGGAAATGGAAATATTTTATCATTCACAGGGTTAAACACAACACCGAATCCTGTTGTTGCAACAATTACAGTGACACCAACAGCCAATGGTTGTGTCGGTCCAGATAGTGCATTTACACTAACAATTAATCCAATACCATTAGTTAATTCAATTGCAGATCAAGTGTTATGTGCTAATACAGCTACTGCTGGAATTACCTATGTTAGTACAACCCTTGGAGTTACATTTTCATGGGTAAATGATACCCCTTCTATTGGTTTGTTAGCTGGTGGGAATGGAAATATTCCATCATTCACCGGATTAAATACAACTTCAAATCCTGTTGTTGCAACTATTACAGTGACTCCTTTAGCAAATGGATGTGTAGGTTCAGATAGTACATTTACATTGACAATCAATCCAACGCCATTAACTAATTTAATTGCTGATCAAGTGTTGTGCGCTAATACAGCTACTGCTGGAATTACTTATATCAGTGCAACACCTGGAACAACATTTTCATGGGTAAATGATACCCCTTCTATCGGTTTATTAGCTGCTGGAAACGGAAACATTCCATCATTTACTGGATTAAATACAACTCCGAATCCTGTTGTTGCAACAATTATAGTGACGTCATTAGCAAATGGTTGTGTAGGTCCAGATAGTACATTTACAATAACCATTAATCCAATACCATTAGTTAATTCAATTACTGATCAAGTGTTATGTGCTAATACAACTACTGCTGGAATTACTTATAGTAGTACAACAACTGGAACAACATTTTCGTGGTTGAATGACACGCCTTCTATTGGTTTACTAGCTACTGGAAATGGAAACATTCCATCATTCACCGGATTAAATACAACTTCAAATCCTGTTGTTGCAACAATTACAGTGACGCCATTAGCAAATGGTTGTGTAGGTCCAGATAGTACGTTTACATTAACCATTAATCCAACGCCGTTAGTTAATTCAATTGCAAATCAGGTGTTATGTGCTAATACAGCTACTGCTGGAATTACTTATGTTAGTACAACCCTTGGAACTACATTTTCTTGGGTAAATGATACACCTTCTATTGGTTTACTAGTAGGAGGTAACGGAAACATTCCATCATTCACAGGGTTAAATACAACTTCAAATCCTATTGTAGCACTAATTACAGTTACACCGACAGGACCAAATGGTTGTGCAGGTCCGGATAGTACATTTACAATAACAATAAACCCAATTCCATTAACTAATTCCATTACGGATCAAGTGTTATGTGCCAATACAGCTACTGCTGGAATTACTTATAGTAGTACAACTCCTGGAGTAACATTTTCATGGATAAATGATACACCTTCTATCGGTTTATTAGCTGCTGGGAACGGAAATATTCCATCATTCACTGGATTAAACGCAACGCCGAATCCTATTGTAGCTACTATAACAGTTACACCATTAGCAAATGGTTGTGTAGGTCCAGATAGTACATTTACACTAACAGTTAATCCAACGCCATTAGTTAATTCAATAGCCGATCAGGTGCTATGTGCTAATACCGCTACTGCTGGAATTACTTATAGTAGTACAACACCTGGAACAACATTTTCTTGGATAAATGATACACCTTCTATCGGTTTATTAGCTGCTGGAAATGGAAATATTCCATCATTCACTGGATTAAATACAACTTCAAATCCCGTAGTAGCAACAATTACTGTGACACCATTAGCAAATGGATGTGTAGGTTCAGATAGTACATTTACACTGACAATCAATCCAACGCCAATTACTAATTTAATTGCTGATCAAGTGTTGTGCGCTAATACCGCTACTGCTGGAATCACTTATATCAGTGCAACACCTGGAACAACATTTTCTTGGGTAAATGATACACCTTCTATCGGTTTATTAGCGGGAGGAAACGGAAATATTCCATCATTCATTGGATTAAATACAACGCCGAATCCTGTTGTTGCAACAATTACAGTGACGCCATTAGCAAATGGTTGTGTAGGTCCAGATAGTACATTTACACTGACAATTAATCCAATACCATTAGTTAATTCAATTGCAGATCAAGTGTTATGTGCTAATACAGCTACTACTGGAATTACTTATGTTAGTACAACCCCTGGAGCGATATTTTCTTGGGTAAATGATACCCCTTCTATTGGTTTGTTAGCTGGTGGGAATGGAAATATTCCATCATTCACCGGATTAAATACAACTTCAAATCCTGTTGTTGCAACTATTACAGTGACTCCTTTAGCAAATGGATGTGTAGGTTCAGATAGTACATTTACATTGACAATCAATCCAACGCCATTAACTAATTTAATTGCTGATCAAGTGTTGTGCGCTAATACAGCTACTGCTGGAATTACTTATATCAGTGCAACACCTGGAACAACATTTTCTTGGGTAAATGATACCCCTTCTATTGGTTTACTAGCTGGTGGGAATGGAAATATTCCATCATTTATAGGATTAAATACAACGCCGAATTCTGTTATTGCGACTATTACAGTGACACCATTGGCAAACGGATGTGTTGGTCCAGATAGTACATTTACATTTACAATCAATCCAACGCCATTAACTAATTCAATTACAGATCAGGTATTATGTGCTAATACTGCTACTACTGGAATTACTTATAATAGTACAACGCCTGGAACAACATTTTCTTGGGTAAATGATACACCTTCTATTGGTTTATTAGCTGCTGGAAATGGAAATATTCCTTCATTCACAGGGCTAAACGCAACTTCAAATCCTGTTGTTGCAACCGTTACAGTGACTCCTTTAGCAAATGGTTGTGTAGGCCCAGATAGTATATTTACAATAACAGTAAATCCTATTCCTTTAGTTAATTCAATTACTGATCAGGTGTTATGTAACAATACAGCTACGGCGGCAATTCCTTTTACGAGTACAATGCTTGGTACTACATTTTCATGGATAAATGACACACCTTCTATTGGTTTACTAGCAGGAGGTAACGGAAACATTCCATCATTCACAGGGTTAAATACAACTTCAAATCCTATTGTAGCACTAATTACAGTTACACCGACAGGACTAAATGGTTGTGCTGGTCCAGATAGTACATTTACACTAACAATCAATCCAACTCCATTAACTAATTTAATTGTAGATCAAGTGTTATGTGCCAATACAGCTACTGCTGGAATTACTTATAGTAGTACAACTCCTGGAGCAACATTTTCATGGATAAATGATACACCTTCTATCGGTTTATTAGCTGCTGGGAACGGAAATATTCCATCATTCACTGGATTAAACGCAACGCCGAATCCTATTGTAGCTACTATCACAGTTACGCCATTAGCAAATGGTTGTGTAGGTCCAGATAGTACATTTACACTAACAGTTAATCCAACGCCATTGGTTAATTCAATTACAGATCAGGTGTTATGTGCCAATACAGCTACTGCTGGAATTACTTATAGTAGTACAACACCTGGAACAACATTTTCTTGGATAAATGATACACCTTCTATCGGTTTATTAGCTGCTGGAAACGGAAACATTCCATCATTTACTGGATTAAATACAACTCCGAATCCTGTTGTTGCAACAATTACAGTGACTCCTTTAGCAAACGGATGTGTAGGTTCAGATAGTACATTTACACTGATAATCAATCCAACACCATTAGCAAATTCAGTTGCTGATCAGGTTTTATGTACAAATACAGTCACTGCGGCAGTGATTTATAGTAGTGCAACTGTAGGAACAACATTTTCATGGGTAAATGATACCCCTTCTATCGGTTTATTAGCTGCTGGGAATGGAAATATTCCATCATTCACTGGATTAAACACAACACCGAATCCTGTTGTTGCAACAATTACAGTGACGCCATTAGCAAATGGTTGTGTAGGTCCAGATAGTACATTTACAATAACAGTTAGTCCAACGCCATTGGTTAATTCAATTACTGATCAAGTGTTGTGTGCTAATACAGCTACTGCTGGAATTATTTATAGTAGTACAACACCTGGAGCGACTTTCTCATGGGTAAATGATACCCCTTCAATTGGTTTGTTAGCTGCTGGAAATGGAAATATTCCATCATTCACAGGGTTAAACACAACTTCAAATCCTGTTGTTGCAACTATTACAGTGACACCATCAGCAAATGGATGTATAGGCTCAGATAGTACATTTACACTGACAATTAATCCAGTTCCTTTAGTTAATTCAATTGCAGATCAAGTGTTATGTGCCAATACAGCTACTACAATAATTACATATACAAGTACAACTATAGGAACAACATTTTCTTGGGTAAATGATACCCCTTCTATTGGTTTACTAGCTGGTGGGAATGGAAATATTCCATCATTTATAGGATTAAATACAACGCCAAATCCTGTTATTGCGACTATTACAGTGACACCATTGGCAAATGGTTGTGTGGGGCCAGATAGTACATTAACAATTACAATCAATCCAACTCCTTTAGCTAATTCAATTACAGACCAGGTATTATGTGCTAATACAGCTACTACTGCAATTACTTATGTCAGTGCAACACCTGGAACGACTTTCTCTTGGGTAAATGACACACCTTCTATTGGTTTATTAGCAGGAGGTAATGGAAATATTCTAACATTCACAGGATTAAATACAACTTCAAACCCTGTTGTAGCTACTATTATAGTGACACCAACGGCAAACGGATGTGTAGGTCCAGATAGTACATTTACAATAACAATCAACCCTGTTCCTTTAGTTAATTCAATTACTGATCAGGTGTTATGTGCTAATACAGCTACGACTACAATTACTTATAGTAGTGGAACGCTTGGTACTACATTTTCTTGGGTAAATGATACACCTTCTATTGGTTTACTAGCTGGTGGAAACGGAAATATACCATCATTCACTGGTTTAAATATAACTCCGAACCCTGTTGTAGCGATTATCACTGTTACACCTATTGGAACAAATGGTTGTGCTGGTCCAGATAGTACATTTACATTGACAATTAATCCAATGCCATTAGCTAATTCTATTCCGGATCAAGCGTTGTGTACAAATGCAGCTACCACGATAATTACTTATAGTAGTGCAACAGTAGGTACTACCTATTCTTGGATAAATGATACCCCTTCTATTGGTTTATTAGCGGGAGGAAACGGAGATATTCCATCATTTATGGGCTTAAATACAACTTCAAATCCAGTAATAGCAACTATTACTGTAACACCAACAGCTAATGGTTGTGTGGGTCCAGATAGTACGTTTACAATTACAGTTAATCCAACGCCGTTAGTTAATTCAATTATAGATCAGGTATTATGTGCTAATACAGCTACTGCTGGAATTACTTATAGTAGTACAACACCTGGAGCGACATTTTCATGGGTAAATGATACACCTTCTATTGGTTTATTAGTTGCTGGAAATGGAAATATTCCATCATTCACCGGATTAAATACAACTTCAAACCCTGTTGTAGCTACAATTACAGTGATACCATCAGCTAATGGTTGTGCCGGTCCAGATAGCACATTTACACTGACAATCAATCCAATGCCTTTAGCAAATTCAATTGCTGATCAGGTTTTATGTACAAATACAGTCACTGCGGCAGTGATTTATAGCAGTGCAACTGTAGGAACAACATTTTCATGGATAAATGATACACCTTCTATTGGTTTATTAGCAGGAGGTAATGGGAATATTCCATCATTCACAGGATTAAATGTAACTTCAAATCCTGTAATCGCTACCATTACCGTGACGCCATTAGCAAATGGTTGTGTAGGTCCGGATAGTACATTTACAATGACTGTTAATCCAACGCCATTAACTAATTCAATTACAGATCAGGTGTTATGTGCTAATACAGCTACTGTAGTAGTTGCATATAGTAGTGTAACAGCAGGTACGACCTATTCTTGGGTAAATGATACTCCCTCTATTGGTTTATTGGCGGGTGGAATCGGTAATATTCCATCATTCACAGGGTTAAACACAACTTCAAATCCTGTTATTGCAACCATCACAGTGACACCATCAGCTAATGGCTGTGCAGGTCCAGATAGCACATTTACAATGACAATCAACCCAACACCTTTAGCTAATTCAATTGCAGATCAGGTGTTATGTACAAATACAGTAAGTGCTGCAGTGACTATTGCAAGTGCAACACTTGGAACTACATTTACATGGACAAATGACACGCCTTCTATTGGTTTAGTCGCTGGTGGAAACGGAAATATCCCATCATTCACTGGGTTAAATACAACTGCGAATCCTGTTGTTGCAACATTTATAGTCACACCAATGGCAAATGGTTGTGTGGGGCCAGATAGTACATTTACAATCACAGTTAATCCAACACCAATAGTCAGTTCAACTGCTGATCAAGTGCTATGTGGGAATATCGCTACTACAGCAGTTACTTACACTAGTACAACGCCTGGAACAACATTTTCTTGGACAAATGATATCCCTTCTATTGGTTTATTAGCTGCTGGAAATGGAGATATTCCATCATTCACAGGTTTAAACATGACTTGTAATCTTGTTACAGCAACAATCACAGTTACACCAATAGCTAATGGTTGTGTAGGTTCAGATAGTACATTTACAATTACAATAGATCCAATACCATTAACTGATTTTATTGCTGATACTGTATTGTGTGCGAACACTACGGTCAATGCAATTACGTATTCAAGTTGTACGCCAGGCACAACATTTTCATGGACAAATGATATGCCTTCAATTGGTTTATTAGCTGCTGGAATTGGAAATATTGGGTCATTCACAGGATTAAATACGACTCCAAATCCTATTGTAGCTACTATAACGGTTACACCAATAACAGTTAACTGTCAAGGTCCAGATAGTACATTTACAATTACGATTAACCCAACACCATTAGCTATTTCAATTGCTGATCAGGTAATATGTAATACTACAGCTACTGATGCCATTAATTACACAAGCGCGACAATTGGAACTACATTTTCTTGGGTAAATGATACACCTTCTGTTGGCTTATTAGTTGGTGGAAATGGAAATATTGCATCATTCATTGGGGTAAATACAACTGCAAACCCAATTATAGCGACTATTACAGTTACACCAACAGCGAATGGATGTGTTGGACCAGATAGTATAACAATAATTACAGTGAATCCAACGCCTTTGTTAGTTAATTCAGTATCTGATACCATAGTATGTGCTAATTTTCCTGTCAATGGAATTACTTATGCCAGTGCCACACCAGGGACTACATTTCCTTGGGTAAATGATACTCCTTCTATTGGTTTAGCAGCTAATGGAGTAGGGGATATAGTAACATTTACGGCATTGAATATAACTCCAAATCCTATTATAGCTACTATTACAGTGACACCAACCGCGAATGGCTGTGCTGGAGCAGATAGTACATTTACAATTACAGTTAATCCTACACCTTTAATTGATGCGACTTCAATTCCAGATTTGGTGTTTTGTGCGAATGATATGACAAATTTAATTCAATATCAAAGCGCCACGGTCGGAACGACTTATGATTGGATAAATAACACACCTTCTATTGGTTTGGCAGCTGTTGGAAATGGAGATATAACGCCATTCACTGTTTTGAATGCCACCCAAAATCCTATTTTAGCAACAATTACAGTTAAGCCAACTGCCAACGGTTGTGTTGGACCAGTTAGTACATTTACAATCTTAGTGAATAAATTGCCAATAATATATGGCGGAGATGATGCAATTGTTTGTGCTGGAGATTCTTTTGTTTTAACCGGTTCAGGTGGAGTAACATACGATTGGAATAACAATGTAACTGATAATGTTCCATTCATACCGATATTAGCACCATCAGGTATTTATACCGTTACGGGAACAGATATAAACGGTTGCGAGAATACAGATAATGTAACCATTTTTATTGAACCACTACCTGTTGTATCAATGATTGTTAGACCTTATTTACCCTGTGCGCCTGCAAGTATTACATTTATAAATACGTCTACTTCAGCAAGTGGTCTTGCTAACTGTACTTGGGATTTTGGAGATGGTACAACTGTAGTTAGCTGTGATAGTGTTGCTCATGTATATGAAGCGGGTACGTTTAATTTAACTTTAACGACAACTTCCAATAACGGATGTACGAATTCATTAACAAACTCGACTCCGATTGTAATTGATCCGTTACCAATTGCTTCCTTTACGGTTCCTTCTTTAGAGATTACAACATTGGATGCAGAAGTTGAATTTGAGAATACATCTACTTTAGCAACTACTTACAGCTGGAATCTTGGAGATGGCTCGCCTACAACAGCTGAAGTTCATCCTGTTTATGTTTATCCAGATGTTGCTGCACCTCAAGTTTTGGAAGTAGTACTAGTAGCTTATTCACCATTATTATGTACAGATACAGCAACTAAACTTATTTCGTTTACTGAAGAATTGATTTATTATGTCCCAAATGCTTTTACGCCTGATGGAACAGGAATAAATGATGTGTTTAAACCAGAAATTTTTAGTGGTGTTGATATTTACGATTTTAGATTGTTGATTTTTAACCGTTGGGGAGAACTAGTATTCGAATCTTACGATCCTGAAGGAGCTTGGGATGGTAATTATGCTGGTGGACCTGCACCAGATGGTGTTTATGTTTGGAAACTTGACTTCGGATCAATTAACAGTGATGAAAGAACTCAAGCTATTGGTCATGTCACTCTTTTACGATAGATCATTTTGGTGATTGTAAGGGTGAGGACCTTGTTATAGAAAATATTTGTCGTTAAAACCGTTTAATCAATTTCGAGTAAGATATTAGACTTTTAATTATTGATGACAGGTTTCTTGATTCATGTGGTTTATAAATTGTAATGAGATTCTGATTGTTTTCTAGCGAGAGAATGCTTGTCCGTTTACCAAATTAAAATCTTTAAGAATAAACGTATCATAATACAGAAACTTAAAGAATGTTATAGAGAAGATTTATTAGTTTTATTTAGCTCGGAAATGGATTGATGATTAGAGTTTATTGTATAAACTGTCCAAATTTCCAGCTCTCCTTCTCTCGTCATTGTCCAGACCATGAATTAAATTACCGATTCTTTCTGTGCCTAGAACAAGTTCCAAATTGCCTTGGTAATTAGTAAGAAAATCTATTTTTTCGTCCGGTGAAGTACTTTCAATAAAATAGCCATGCATCAGTTTGTATATAATTCACCAGAATACTGGTTTAGAAGAAGAGTTATGGGCACGCATGTTTTGAATATTGTTTTCAACATTGTATTCAGTAATGTTTTCTCTAACTGAGGTTTCTTTAGGAAGAAACTTCTTTTTTTGACAGGCTATAAAAGCTAAGGAAAGTGTCATTGAAGTCAAGATTAATGTTTTTTATAAATTATAATTTTTATTTTCACCTACTTTTTCAAGATTACTGGCTTACCCCTAATTGTTTGTTTCAATGTGCAACATTTGTTGAAGAGTCTAAAACTATGTCAAATGAAATAGAAATTAGATAATTATATTTTTTTCGATAAAATGGCACAGATTAAAGAGGTCTGTGCCATTCGTTAATTATCTCTTAATATTATAAGAGAAGTTTACAGTTGTCCATGGTTAGTAATCATGGATAAAATTCAATAATTGTGTAGGTATAGATTAAACAAAAAAAATCTCCAATCTGGAAAGGAAATAATTAGTATTTCATACCTTTTACACTAGGTTCTAAACCTTTTATTATTTAGTTTAATCGCGGTCTAGCCGTCATCATCTTCATTATCATCACCACCAACTACGGTTTTAAAGTTCATAAGCTCAACGGCTTTCCCATCCTCTTTAAAGTTAATTGTATAAACTGATCCAATTTCTAGTTCTCCTTCTGCGGTCATTGTCCAATGGCCATGAATTAAATTATTCATTCTTTCTTCGCCTAATACAAGTTCCAAATCACTTTGGTTATTAGTAAGGAAATCTATTTTTTCGTCTGGTGAAGTACCTTCAATAAAATAGCCATGCATTAGTTTGTACATAATCCACCATTCTTCTAAGTGATCCACCAGAAAGACTGGTTTAGTAGTAGGGTTATGAGCACGCGTGCTTTGGTTATTGTTTTCAACATTGTATTGAATAACATTTTCTTTCGCCGAAGTTTCTTTAGGGGAAACCTCTTCTTTTTGACAGGCTATAAAAGCTAAGGAAAGCGTCATAGAAGTCAAAATCATTGTTTTTTTCATAAGATATAAATTTATTTTACCTACTCTTTCAAGGATTTTCGGCTTACTCCTAATTGTTTGTTTCAATGTGAAACACTTGTTGATAGCCTAAATTTAGGTCAAATGAAATAGATAAATGTCTAAAAAACAAATTCGGAACGTTCTATTTCCTATTCGGCTAGTTCAAATTCGTATTCGGTAAAAGTTTAGTGTAATTTTGGTATTCATCAATTAATTTAATCTGGATATATTAAATTGTAATACCAAAGTATGATATAAAAATGGTGTAGTGACTATTAAAATTTAGTATGTAATTATAGTGTCGATAGGGATTTTTATAGTTTGGTACAGAAGTACAAAGTATCAAAATACAACGGTGGCTATTTTTAAAAAAAATTAGATGAAATTACAGCTTTGAGGTCAAATTCAGTATTTTAGATCTAAGAAGAGTAGTGGGAATGATTATGAATTTTATCTTATAATACTAACAATTTGATTATTATGCACGCTTACATGTACAACGAGAAGTTCTATTGAAAGAATTTAGGATGATTAACGGAGTACCTTCGACTTTATATATATATAAAGATTTTATACTATAAATTTAAATAATTTCGTAGGAATTGAAGGTTCTACAAATAATAGGTTATGTTGATTTTTAATTTAGATGATGCTCTAAATCCGGAAAATTCTTAATCTTATTTAGAGAATAATTCTGTTTTATTTGGCGGGGTTATGGTTCATAATTAATGTTGATTGTAAAACCTGGGTGTGTGATGATTTAAGTTTTATTGATGATACGAGGAATGAGGTAAATAATAAAGGGATAAATTCTATTTGAAGTTGCCCATACTCTTTTAATTCAGAATAAATGGTACCCAATCTGCAAATGGTCCATTAAGTAATTTTGATGTGCGGGTAAGTGGATATATTCTTAATCGATTAGTAACATAAATTCTACACTGTGAATATTTTAGAATTTACTATAAGAGTTTATTTTAAGTACCACTTAGTATTATCCACATCACACTAATAGAAATCTATAAAAACGAAAAGCCCCGGTTCTAAGCCGGGGCAATTCTTCAAGTCAGAGGTGGAAGCCAACTGACTAGCGTTTTAAATAAGAAAAAAGCCTTTCAGAAAATCTGAAAGGCTTTAGTGTACTCAAGGCGGGACTTGAACCCGCACGTCCATACAGACACAAGATTTTAAGTCTTGCGTGTCTACCAATTCCACCACTTGAGCATCATTTTGTTACTAATGATTTTGAAAGGTCTTTTCCTTCCGCGTGCAAAGATACAAACTTTATTTCCAATTTTAAATATAAACGGTATAAATTTTTATAAAGTCTTAGTTTAATTTTTATTAAACCTTAGGTCATGATTTGGTTTTAAAGAAATCTGATTAAAATGGGTATAAATAAAAGCCTATAAAAACGAAAAGCCCCGGTTCTAAGCCGGGGCAATTCTTCAAGTCAGAGGTGGAAGCCAACTGACTAGCATTTTAAATAAGAAAAAAGCCTTTCAGAAAATCTGAAAGGCTCTAGTGTACTCAAGGCGGGACTTGAACCCGCACGTCCATACAGACACAAGATTTTAAGTCTTGCGTGTCTACCAATTCCACCACTTGAGCATCATTTTGTTACTAATGATTACGAAAGGTCTTTTCCTTTCGGGATGCAAATATATAAACTTTATTTTTATTGACCAAGGAATTAATTAAAAATAATTTAGTTATTTCTAATTAATTCCTTAAGTTATTGATTAACAATTAATTTTTTAATAAAAGTTTTTTTATTAGTTGTGAAGTAAACTAAATATAAGCCATTTTTCAAGTAATTAATCTGTACTTCTTCATTTTTTAAAAGTGAATAATGTTGAGTAAATTGACCGTTTATTGAAATTATATCTACTTCACAATTAGTTTTGGTGTAAATGTTAACCGTTTCGTTGGAAGGATTAGGGTAGATTTGATATGAATTAGATTCAATTTCATTAATTCCAACAAATTTATTCTCGTTTAGAACTGCAATTCCATCTAAATCAAATCCTCCGCTTGCAAAAGCCGTTGGATAGGGATCATTTATTTTATGTCCTTGACTGTCATAAGAACAGAAGTTAGTGTTAAGTGTACCTACAACATCAATCACTCGAACATAGTTTATACTGTCAAGATTAATGTCGGTTGAGTCTGTGATATCTTCTAAATCAAAGGGAGTTCCGAATCCCTGTCTGTATTTCCCAGCAAGATTATATAATTTTGTAGGGTCAGTATTTCCAAAACTACTAGTTTGAGTATTCGTTGGTGTTAATGAAACTGAGGGGAATCTTACAAATCTTATCCCGTCTGTACTAACTTCAACATGTGCTAGTTCTAAAAAATCATCACTAAAGCTATTTTCAAATACAGCAAAATCATTTCCAATTCCATTTTTAATTGGATTTTCAAAGCCTAAAGTAATGAATCCATTATCTCCTAGGCTAAAAATTTCTGTACTTGAACCTTCTGCAACTCCTAGAGCATCTGCGGGGAAACCAAAGTTTACATTACCTCCAGAGCTGTTAGCGATATCCATTAATCCTATGTTGGTTTCGATTACTTCTGTAGCCCAATTTATTATGATTGTAGAGTCTTTAGATATAGCCGTGGTTCCGACTTGATTAGCTGCTGGTGCATATTGAGCCTGAGCCATATGTTGGCATAAAATTACTGATAGTAAGAGTATATTTTTCATTTGTGTTATTTAAAAAGTAATTGTCCTGTGTTCAGTCCTCCAGTGAATTCATATTTGAATGTCCCAGTTATTGTATAGCACCTGATGATTGATGAATTAGTATATCCATTTGCATCAATTAAGTATATTAATTGTTCTAATTTGTTTATATAGAGACCATAAAAAGTTTCAAAACTGGAACAGTCTATTAATATACTAGAACTTGTGGTTTCAGAATTGGTATCGAATATGTGGATACCTTGGTCTGAACTATCAAAATAATAAATATTATCATTGAAAAATGTCATAGATGTTAAATTTAAATTGAAGGATTCAATTGTTGAATTCGTTGTCGGATTTATTCTTAATAATTGAGGTTGAATAGTCGAGTAGTCTCCTCTTGAAATAGTGTATAATTCATTTTGACTATCCTTTAGAATAGATGAACAATTTATGTCTGTGTCGATTGTTGAAGTGACAGTAAAAGAACTTAAATCAATTACGGTAATTGTATTGTCGTAGATTGGATAGTTTAAGCCTCCAGAATTTACGACATACATTTTATCATCTATCACTTCTGCATTCTCAGGATTCAATCCACAATTAACTTGTGAAATAACTGTTTGAGTGGATAGATCTATTTTACTAACCGTTCCATCAAAATTTATTGAATATAAATAAGTGTTATGGTACACTACAGATCTCGGTTCTCTTGAAGCGCTACCATTAAAGATAGGAATTTGTTTTATTGATTTTAGAGTTAAGGCGTCTATGATTTCAATTTGACTTGAGACATCAACTGCAATAGCTATATATGATTTACCTAAGTAGGTGTATTCTATCATATCATTAGCTGTATCACCTAAACCTCTTCCGTTAATTATTGCGAATTGATTTAATTTGGCCTTGCTACTATCTAAATCGTAGTAACTAAGTGTAGCATTGTTTTGTTGGAATAACCCTTCATTCATGCAAAAAATTCCGTTGTTGTATAAAGAGTTTTTAGAAGGTAGAACAGGATCTTTTTTACAAGATATAATTAAAATGACTAATAATAGTAGTGTTAATATTTTCATATTATTTGTTTAATGTGTAGATTAATTTTATGCTAAAATGTCTACCCGGCATGGGAAAACTTTTAATGATTTCGTAATTAGTATTTAAGAGGTTTGCAACTAATACTTTACAATAAATAGATTGTTTTTTTATCAGTATTGTTTTACTCAACCCTAAAGCCAAATCAATAAAGCCATTTAACTTATTGAATGGAAGGTTTTCATTTAATACATATCTGTGACCTGTGTGTAATATTGTTAAAGATAGACTATTTTTCTTATAACTAAATGTTGATGAATAAGAGGCGTTATAATTTGGTGTATATGGGATTTGGTGCTCATAAGTAAAACTATTCTTTTGCGTCACATCTATGGAAGAATTGTAAGATTGGCTAGTAGATATTGTGAAATTAAATAACTTCTTTTTATAGGAGAATAATAAACTAAAATCAACACCACGGCTAAGAACATTTCCAATGTTTTGCATGCTCCAGTTAAATAGGTTTTTGGTTGGAATGGCTACAATTTTATCTTTAATCTCATTTTGATAAATGTCAATAGTTGTTTCAAACGTAGTAGACTTTAAATTTTTTCCATAGGTTAGTCCAACATTAATGCTACTTGCATTCTCTGCTTTAAGTTTTGAATTTCCAATTGAATTATAATATAAATCATTAAAGGACGGTAGTCTATACGTATTTTTAAAATGTGTTCGTACTCTAAAACTGTGTTTTTTAAAAGGTAAATATGCTAAAGATGCAAAGGGGGAAAAGTGAGATATTTCTTTTGTATTCAGTGGTGTTTTATCATAAATGTATTGATGACTTAAGTTGGCTTGTAATTTTAGTTTCCATAGCCATTTTGAAAGGCCAATTACCGAATTAGTAGAGTTTCTAATGGGTGATGTTTCAAATTGATCACCTTTTAACTTAGCTTGCTTAAAATCGCTTCCAAAAAATATTTTTTGAGTCTCTACTTTTAAAAATCTACTGAAAATGAAACCACCACCAAAAACACTATTGCTATATTGGTTTTCTAAAAATCCTTGTGGATTTAAATAGTGATTATCTCTATAGACAGTTTCATTGTTTTGTAAAAATAGATTAGCGCCAATAGCAATAGTTTTAGATTTGTATTGGGTGGCTAAAGTTGAATTGAATGTTTTGTTTTTTAGGGATTGATCGTTGTAAGGGTTGTAAAGAACAACTGCTCCAGGTAGCTTCTGTTGAGTGTTAATGTAATTCGAGTTTAAATGAACCTTTAAATTTTTATTTTGATAAGAAAGTCCACCTTTTATTTTTAGATTTTGTAGTTTAGAATCTTGACGTTCAGCAGAATAAGTACTGTCAATATTTTTTAAATTAAAATTATATTTTCCACTACCAAAATGATATAAACTCTGTAGTCCGTAAGAGAAATGTTTAGATAATTTTTGTTGAAAGAAAATGGCACCTTGATAAGCGTTAATACTGGATGCATTTCCCATTAATTTCAAATTTATTTTAGTAGTAGGTAATTGAAATAGATCACTACTAATGGATAACAGATTAGATTTGATATATGAACTTGCTGTTGAAAAATGGTTTTGTACTTGACCAGAGGTCATTTCTAGTTTATGAATAGAAAAAACGTCAAATTGACTTAGGTTTACTGTAGCCGTTTGTGTATTTGGTAAGATTACACCATCCATTTCTACATTTGTATGTCCTGCACCTAAACTACGATATGATACCGTTTTGATACCGCCAATCCCACCGTAATCTTTAACATATGTTCCAGGAATGTATTTTAATGCATCTCCAATGTCTTTAGCAGATAATTCTGATAGTTTGTTTTTATTTAAGATGTAATGTGGGACGTTTGAGTTAAGAACTGTCAGTTTTAAAATACTATCTTTTTTAGATAGTACTTCAACAATATTTAAAGTGTCGGAATTTTGACTGTTAGCACAAAATGAAAAGATGCAACTAAATAACGATATGTATATTTTTAGTTGCATCTTTTATTTTTTTAGTATATTAAGAATGTGATATTCTTATTGTTTTACGATTTTATGTGTAGAAATTACACCATTATTTTCGATCGACAAAATATAAATCCCATTTTCTAAATTAGAAATATTCCAGGTCGTCATAGTTGAATTAGAGGTGTTGATTAATTTCCCTGTTAGGTCAAATAGTCTAATTATAGACTGCTCAGAAACAATAATGTTTAATTCGTTATTCGTTGGGTTAGGGTAAGCAGAAAATTCAGTGGTATTTGTTTCAATTCCAGCAACTGTACCATCAAAATTGTCCATTGCAAAATAGGAAGGTGTTAATATTCCCCATTGGTTAGCATCACTTGAAGTTAATTCAAAATCTAAACCATAAACGTTAGTCAATGATGATAAATCAACCCAAGTCCATTCGTCAATAATGTAATCCTCAGTGTTGTCAGTAAATCTATAGTCAGCTAAATAAAAATTAACAGAGTCTCCATTTCTTAAGCTATCTACTCCTAAACCATATATAGTTAATAAAAACCAATCTTCGCCACCTGCTGAGTTTGATATATCTCCAAATTGAGAAGTAAAGGCATCACCATTTAACATAGACTGTGTGGCAAATGTGGTGTTTGTAAAGTAGGCTCCAGTTGGCGTAAATTCTGATTGTGAAGTTGAAAATAATCTATTGTTTGCGAAATCACTTGCATTACAAACACCATATTGATCAGAGTTTTCTCCTTGTCCTACATTTGCACTATATTGGTTATTAGACCCTGCTGTTGTTATGTCTGTATGGTTAGAGTAAGACCATGCTTGAGAATAAGCTAATGTTGGGCTGACAATGTTATATGTGTTTTCAAAATTATAAAAGCCACTTGTGAATGTAGATGAGGCAGTTAGCGTTTGTGTTGAACCGTTCCATTTTGTTTCTGGAGATGTTAATATAGTAGTTTCGAAATCACCATCTGCTAATCCGGTAGCTTTTAAGTTGTCAAATGAGAAATAATTTGGAGTATTCATTCCAAATAGTCCATTGTCTGATGACGTTAAGTTGAAATCTAAACCATATACACTTCCTAAAGTCGATAAATCAACTGTGGTCCATGTGTTTACAAGGATAGTGTTTCCGTCTGTAAAATCAGCTAAATAAAAATTAACTGAGTCAGTCCTTTGCATATTCACATCTAAAGCATAAATTGATAAGACTAATGAGTCAACTCCTAAAGATGTATTAGTAACATCACCAAATTGTGTAGCAAAAGCATCTCCATTTAGCATTGATAAATAAGTGTAAGTTGCATTTGTTACACTAACTTCAGTTGGCGTAAATGCTTGTTCGTCTATTTTAAAGATTCTGTCTTTATCTGAAACGTTACAAACTCCATATTGAGTAGATGCACTACCTGCTCCAGTAATATTACTGTATTGGTTTGTAAAACCTACTGTTGTATTGTCTGTAATGTTAGAATATGACCAACCATTAGAATAAGCACCATACTGTCCATAAGAATACTTGTTTTCAAACTTAAAATCTCCACTTTCAAAAGTAGATACGTTTGATAATGTTTGGTCTTGACCAAACCAAGCTGTATCAGCCTGTGATAATACTGTTTCGAAATCAGCCATTTGAGCCATTCCGTTTATACCTATAAATAAGGCACTTGCAAAAAGTAAAATTCTTTTCATCTTTTTAATTGTTGTGTTCTTGTTTTGTTTTTAAAGAACCGTTAATAAAAAGAATAAAATCAATAGAGTAGAAAGATGGGTATACCATTAGACTAAACCTTGCCTTTATCCCGAAAGCGTGTTTTGAAAAAAGGCAGGTCTTCTGACTCACTCCTTTAAAATAATCCTTCCCATACATAAAGTACAGTGGTAATATTATTTAACTATAGAGCTTACAGCTGCGGGGACAGTCTAGGATTTACACCTAATTCCCATTTTAACCCAAATATTTGGGACCAAAATTCAGTGCAAAGATAATGTATTTATTTTGAATACTATTAAATCAATAATTAGTTTTCATTCGGATTAGGATTCTCATACAGTGTATAGGTCGTATAAGTGTTAATTATGTCTTCAATTTGATATTCTAAATCGTTATGCAATGGAATTGTTTTGAATAAGGATGTAAAGGTTTTTTCTAATAAAATTATTTTCAATCCTTACCAGATGAGTGTGAAACTTCTAAGTCTTGGATTTCAGCTTTTTTTTATAACCAAGGTGTTCGCTTTTTGTTGAGCCTTTATGTTTCAAATTTCCAATTTAAAACTATAATAATTTCCAGTCCTTTAAGTATGAATTAAATATATGTTGTAAATTAATGCTTATTTAACTCAAAATCTCCAATTTAGCAAACTTCAATAATAATTGTTTATTACCAACTTTAGGGAAAAATACGGTTGCTTTTGTGATCGGAGATCCTTCTAGTCCAACTACTTTTCCTTTTCCAAAACGTTCATGTTTTACATTGTAACCTACTTTTAAATTTTGTAAGTTATCTGATGTATCTCCTTTTACTTTATTGGGTGTATCAGTCAATTTAGTTAAAGTACGTTTTGGTAAGCCAGATTGTGTTCCACCAATTTTACGTTCCATACTTTTTTGATTCAGTGAACGTCCTCCACCTTTAAAAGTAGTTTTTGCTAATTCTAAATATTTAGAATCTATTTCTTCAATGAATCTACTTGGTTCACTTGTAATCAAATTCCCCCATCTATATCTACTTGTTGCATATGATAGTGTACAGTTGGTTTCTGCCCTTGTCACTGCTACGTAAAACAAACGTCTTTCTTCTTCTAGTTCTTCTCTTGAGTTTAGTGCCATTTGAGAAGGGAAAAGGTTTTCTTCTAATCCAACGACATAGACATATTTAAATTCTAAACCTTTAGAGGCATGAATGGTCATTAAAGTAATGTGATCGGTATCGTCATCCTTTGAATCAGCATCTGTTAATAAGGCTACGTCCATCATAAAATCAGCAAGAAAAGCAGATTCATCTTCTTTTACATCTTCTGCAAATTCTTTAATACCTGAAAGTAAGGCTTGAATATTTTCATAACGTGAAACTCCTTCAGGAGTCTTGTCACTATATAGATCTCTTAATATTCCAGAAGAGGATGCTATATGTTGAGCTAAATCATAGGCATCTTTTTTTTCAAGATCAATCATGAAACTTTGCATCATAGTAACGAATGCATTGATTTTAGTTCGTGTGCCACTTGGTATTTCGCAAGGATACATTTTAGGATTGGCTATCACGTCCCATAAACTGACTTCGTCACTAGTTGTTTTATTGTAATGGTCTGCTGCGATTGCAATTTTTTCCATTGAGGTTTTACCAATTCCTCTTTTAGGGTAATTGATAATACGTTTTAAAGCTTCCTCATCTTGCGGATTAGCTGTTAATCTATAATATGCCAAAATGTTCTTTATTTCAGCTCTTTGATAAAATGAAAGACCACCATATATCTTATATGGTAAATTCATCTTTCTTAAGGATTCCTCAAAAGATCTTGATTGCGCATTTGTTCTATATAGAATGGCAAAGTCAGAATGCTCGGCTTGATTGTTAATTTTGGTTTCGTAAATATTATTAATAGTTACTTTTCCTTCTTCATTATCTGTTAGTGTCCTAACGACTCTAATTTTGTCTCCCTCTTGATTGTCGGTCCAAACATCTTTTTGAATTTGTTCAGTGTTATTAGCGATAACATCATTGGCTGCATTGACAATTGTTTTAGAACTTCTATAGTTTTGCTCTAGTTTATACATTTTAAAATCGGGGTAATCATTTTTGAAGTTTAAAATGTTTTGAATGTTTGCCCCTCTAAATGAATAAATTGATTGAGCATCATCTCCAACAACACAAATGTTTTGGAATACTGCGGCTAATTTTTTTACAATTAAGTATTGAGAGTAATTTGTATCTTGGTACTCATCCACTAGAATATATTTGAATCTGTGTTGGTAGAAATGTAAAACATCTGGATGATCTCTGAAAAGAATGTTTGTTTTGAATAGTAAATCATCAAAATCCATAGCGCCTGCTAAATAACATCTTTTTTCATATTGTTTATAAATTTCAAACATTCTTGGTTTACCACTTTGTCTATCCTCATTTACAATATCTGAATTAGCTTGATAGGCTGCTGGTGAAAGTAAATTATTCTTAGCTGATGAAATTCTACTTTGAACACCATTTGGTTTGTAGACTTTATCATCTAATTTTAACTCTTTAATTATAGTTTTTAATAAACTACGAGAATCTTGAGTGTCATATATAGTGAAGTTTTGTGGATAACCTAATTTAGCGGCATGATGTCTAAGTATTCTTGAGAATACGGAGTGAAAAGTCCCGCTTGTCACATTTCTAGCTTCTCCACCACCAACTATTTCTGAAATTCTGCCTTTCATTTCCTTAGCAGCTTTATTGGTAAAGGTTAGAGATAGAATATTAAAAGAATCAATACCTTTTTCCATTAGATAGGCAATCTTATAAGTTAGAACCCTTGTTTTACCAGAGCCCGCTCCGGCAATAACCATGATTGGTCCGTCAACGTTTTTTACTGCTTGTAATTGAGGTTCGTTTAAAGTGTCTAAATAATTCATATAACAAAAGTAAGATTTTATGATGAAAATATTGTATAAATCATGCTAAGATTTTAAGAATTATTTTACCTTTGTTTTAGTCGATTATTTATTGATTCTGTAATGGAATTACTTAAATTATTTGTCATTAATCCCCTATAAACCATAATTTAAAGGGTGAGATTAGTTTTTAAACACTTAATTGTGAAAAAAAGACAAAAAACCACTTATAAGTTTGGCAGTTCAAAAAAAGTCATTACCTTTGCAATCCGAATTTCAACGAATTTGGACGCATTGTATTGTATAATATTAAGATAAAAAGATAGTTAAATATGCCTACTATTCAACAATTAGTAAGAAAAGGAAGAACTGCGCAAGTGAAGACTTCAAAGTCAGCAGCGTTAGATTCATGTCCGCAAAGGAGAGGTGTTTGTGTGAGAGTTTACACAACAACTCCAAAAAAACCTAACTCAGCAATGAGAAAGGTTGCCAGAGTTAGATTGACTAACGGTAAAGAAATTAATGCTTATATCGGCGGTGAAGGCCATAACTTACAAGAACATAGTATTGTTTTAGTAAGAGGTGGAAGAGTTAAAGATTTACCAGGTGTTAGATATCACGTAGTAAGAGGTGCATTAGATACTTCAGGCGTAGAAGGAAGAACACAAAGAAGATCTAAGTATGGTGCTAAAAAACCAAAAAAATAGAGTAATCGAAAGATAAGATGAGAAGAAGAAAAGCAAAAAAACACGCGATTTTACCAGACCCTAAATTCAATGAGATTTTAGTAACTAAGTTTGTAAATAACTTAATGATACATGGTAAAAAAAGTACAGCATTCAAAATTTTCTATGATGCAATTGACATTTTAGAAGAGAAAAAAGCTGAGGATGAAAATGCCTTAGATATTTGGAAAAAAGCGTTAACTAACATTACTCCAGCTGTAGAGGTGAAGAGTAGAAGAGTGGGTGGGGCAACTTACCAGATTCCATCTCCAGTAAGAGACGGAAGAAAACAATCTTTAGCAATGACTTGGTTAATTAGTTTTTCAAGAAAAAGAAACGAGAAGACAATGGCTCAAAGATTAGCTTTTGAAATTCTTGCAGCTTCTAAAGAAGAAGGGTCTGCTTACAAAAAGAAAGAAGACATGCACAGAATGGCAGAGGCGAATAAAGCATTCTCTCATTTTAGATTTTAATAAGTAGTACGTTATGGCAAAGAAAAGAGATTTAGCATTTACTAGAAATATTGGGATTATGGCCCATGTAGATGCTGGTAAGACAACGACTACTGAGCGTATCTTATATTATACGGGTGTAAGTCACAAGATTGGAGAAGTTCATGATGGTGCCGCTACAATGGATTGGATGGAGCAAGAGCAAGAAAGAGGTATTACAATTACTTCTGCTGCTACTACTTGTTTCTGGAAATACCCTACAGTACAAGGGGAGTCAATTGCAGATACAAAAGATTATAGAATAAATATTATTGATACTCCTGGTCACGTTGATTTCACTGTTGAAGTTGAGCGTTCTTTAAGGGTTTTAGATGGTGCTGTTGCGTTAATTTGTGCAGCTTCAGGTGTTGAGCCTCAGTCAGAAACTGTTTGGAGACAAGCTGATAAATATAGAGTACCTAGATTGATATTCGTTAATAAAATGGATAGAGCTGGTGCAGACTTTATGAAGTGTGTGACTGAAGTAAGAGAAAGATTAGGAGGGAATCCAATTCCATTACAGATTCCAATTGGGTCAGAAGATGAGTTCGAAGGAGTAGTTGATTTATTGACTATGAAATCTATCAGATGGAATGATGCTGATAAAGGGATGACTTATACTGAGGGAGAAATTCCAGAAGATTTAGTTGAAGAATGTAATGAGTGGAGAGATAAATTGATTGAAGCAGTTGCTGAATCAGATGAAGCTTTAATGGAGAAATTCTTTGAAGATCCTGAATCAATAACTAGAGAAGAGATGATGGCTGCGATTAGAAAATCGACAATCAATATGTCTATTCAGCCAGTAATGTGTGGATCTGCTTTTAAAAATAAAGGTGTTCAAACAATGTTAGATGGTGTTATGTCATTTTTACCATCACCTTATGATGCTGATGCAATTGAAGGGACTAATCCTGATACTGATGAAGTAGAAGTTAGAAATCCAAATCCTGAAGAGCCAACAGCTGCTTTAGCATTTAAGATTGCTACTGATCCATTCGTAGGGAGATTATGTTTCTTTAGAATGTATTCTGGTAAAATTCCAGCAGGTTCTTATGTTTATAATCCAAGAACAACTAAAAAAGAAAGAATTTCGAGAATATTCCAAATGCACTCAAACAAGCAAAATGCAATCGATATGATTGAAGCTGGTGATATTGGTGCAGGAGTAGGATTTAAAGATATTAGAACAGGAGATACATTATGTGATCCAAAACATCCAATCGTTCTTGAATCTATGACTTTTCCAGCGCCAGTAATTGGTATTTCTATTGAGCCAAAAACTCAAGCAGATGTTGATAAGTTAGGAATAGGCTTAGGTAAGTTATCTGAAGAAGATCCAACTTTCCAAGTTAAAACTGATCAAGATTCAGGTCAAACTATTATCTCAGGAATGGGAGAGTTACACTTAGAAATCTTAATTGATAGATTAAAAAGAGAATTTGGTGTTGAAGTAAATGAAGGTGAGCCTCAAGTGTCTTATAAAGAGAGAATTGATGGGTCTGTGTCTAAGTTTAGAGAAACATATAAAAAACAATCTGGTGGTAGAGGTAAATTTGCTGATATTATTGTAAATATATCTCCACAAGATGATCCAGAAAAAGAAGGTTTAGAATTTATCAATTCTGTTAAAGGTGGAAATGTTCCTAGAGAATTTGTACCTTCAGTAGAAAAAGGATTTAAAGATGCTATGAAAAATGGTATTTTAGCAGGTTATCCGATGGATACATTGAAAGTTGAATTGTTAGATGGTGGTTTCCATGCTGTCGATTCAGATCAATTGTCTTTTGAAGTTGCTGCTAAAATGTGTTATAGACATGCATTACCTCAAGCTAATCCCGTTTTACTTGAACCTATAATGAAATTAGAAATTGTGACTCCTGAAGAAAATATGGGAGATATAGTTGCCGATTTAAATAGAAGAAGAGGACAAATGGAAGGAATGGGAGACAGAAACGGAGCAAAAATTATTAATGCAAAAGTTCCTTTATCTCAAATGTTTGGTTATGTTACTTCTTTAAGAACAATGTCATCAGGAAGAGCAACTTCTACAATGGAGTTTTCTAACTATGATATCTGTCCAAGAAATATAGCTGATGATGTTATAGCAAAATCTAAAGGTAAATAAGAATAATTTAATAAAAGGTCACAAAATGAGCCAGAAAATTAGAATAAAATTAAAGTCTTACGATTTCAACTTAGTTGACAAGTCAGCTGAAAAAATCGTAAAAGCAGTAAAAGCGACAGGTGCTATTGTTAATGGACCAATTCCATTACCAACTGATAAAAAGATCTATACAGTTCTTAAATCACCACACGTTAATAAGAAAGCTAGAGAGCAATTTAAATTATGTTCTTACAAAAGATTATTAGACATTTACAGTACTTCTTCTAAGACTGTTGATGCTTTAATGAAACTTGAGTTACCTAGTGGAGTAAACGTAGAAATAAAAGTTTAATTATAAATAAAGAAGAATGCCAGGATTAATAGGAAAAAAAATCGGGATGACTAGTATCTTTAGTGTTGAGGGTAAGGCTACACCATGCACAGTAATAGAGGTAGGTCCTTGCGTAGTAACGCAAGTAAAAACCGTAGATAAAGACGGCTATGAAGCTGTTCAGCTTGCTTTTGGAGAAAAGAGAGAAAAAAACACTCCAAATGCAATGCAAGGACACTTCAAAAAAGCAAAGACTGCACCTAAGAGAAAGTTAGTTGAGTTTGGTGGTTTTTCTGACGCGAAGTTAGGAGACGAAATCAAAGTTGACATATTTGAAGAAAACACATTTGTTGATGTTGTTGGAACCTCAAAAGGTAAAGGATTTCAAGGTGTTGTAAAAAGACACGGATTCGCTGGTGTAGGTCAAGCTACTCACGGACAACATAACAGATTAAGAGCGCCAGGATCTATTGGTGCAGCTTCTTACCCTGCGAGAGTATTCAAAGGAATGAGAATGGCTGGACAAATGGGGAACGCTAGAGTTACTCAAGGTAACTTACAAGTTATGAAAGTATTAACTGACAAGAATTTATTGATTGTTAAGGGATCTATTCCTGGAGCAAAAGGTTCTTTCGTATTAATTAAGAAGTAAGATGGAATTAAAAGTTGTAAATACAAAAGGTAAAGAGACTTCAAAATCTGTAACTCTTACTGACGCAATTTATGCAATCGAGCCAAATGATCATGCAATTTACTTAGATGTTAAGAATATCTTAGCTCGTAAGAGACAAGGAACTCACAAATCTAAAGAAAGAGCTGACATTGCTGGATCTACAAGAAAAATCAAAAAACAAAAAGGTACTGGTACTGCGAGAGCAGGTAGTATTAAATCACCTGTATTCAGAGGTGGGGGTAGAGTTTTTGGTCCTAGACCAAGAGACTATGGTTTCAAATTGAATGCTAAGGCGAGATTGTTAGCTAGAAGATCAGCTTTAACTTATAAAGCAAAATCTGATGCTATCGTTGTTTTAGAAGATTTAAAATACGAAAATCCTAAAACAAAAGAATTTATTTCTCTTTTAGAGAACTTAAATATGTCTTTTGAGAAGATTTTAGTTGTAACCGCTGGAAATAACAAAAACGTTTATTTATCGGCAAGAAACATTCCAGGTGCTAAAGTAGTATCAGCTGAGAGTTTAAATACATATGATATTTTAAACGCTAATAAAGTTGTTATCGCTGAAGGTTCTATTGAAATGATTGAAAAAATACTTAATTAAGGACAAGATGAACGGAATTATTAAGAAGCCATTATTGACGGAAAAAGCAACTCACGATAGTGAGATGAATAACAGATTTACATTTGTTGTTGATAAAAGCGCGAACAAATTAGAAATTAAGAAAGCCATTGAATCATTCTACGGAGTGTCTATCGAAAAAGTGAGAACTATGAGATATGGTGGTGGTAAGGCAAAAGTTAAGTATACATCTCGTGGTATATCTAATGCAAGAGTAACATTATGGAAGAAAGCCATAGTTACTGTAGCTGAAGGAGAAACTATCGATTTATACGGTAATATTTAAGAAGTAGAGAAATGGGTGTTAGAAAATTAAAACCAATGACTCCAGGTCAAAGACATAAAATCGTAAACGAATACGCTACGGTTACTACGTCAACACCTGAAAAGTCTTTATTAGCTACCAAGAAGAAATCTGGTGGTCGTAATAATACAGGAAAAATGACTATGCGTCACATAGGTGGTGGTCATAAACAAAAATATAGAATTGTTGATTTCAAAAGAGAAAAATTTGGAATTACAGCAACTGTAAAAACTATCGAGTATGATCCTAACAGATCTGCTTTAATCGCATTATTATTTTATGCTGATGGAGAGAAAAGATATATTATCGCTCCAGAAGGTTTAAGTGTAGGTGATACTTTAGTTTCAGGTGCGGGTGCAGCTCCAGAAATCGGAAATGCATTGTTCTTATCTGATATTCCTTTAGGTACTGTGATTCATAATATTGAATTTATACCTGGAAATGGAGCATCAATTGCAAGAAGTGCTGGTTCTTATGCACAATTAAATGCAAGAGACGGTAAATTTGCAGTTATTAAAATGCCTTCAGGTGAAACAAGATTAATTTTAATTACTTGTTTAGCTACAATAGGTTCAGTATCTAATTCAGATCATCAATTAACTAGATCAGGTAAAGCTGGTAGAAGTAGATGGCAAGGAAGAAGACCTAGAGTAAGAGGTGTAGTAATGAATCCAGTTGATCACCCAATGGGTGGTGGTGAAGGTCGTCAATCAGGTGGTCATCCTAGATCAAGAAACGGTCAACCAGCTAAAGGTTTCAAAACTAGATCTAAGAAAAAGTATTCTGATAAGTATATCATTGAAAGAAAAAAGAAAAAATAAGTTATGAGTAGATCCTTAAAAAAAGCTCCCTTTGTTCATTATAAATTAATGCAAAGAGTAGAAGAGCAACAAGATACACAGAAGAAATCTGTGATTAAAACTTGGTCAAGAGCGTCAACTATAACTCCTGATTTCATTGGTAATACTTTTGCAGTTCATAACGGAAATAAATTTATTCCTGTTTTTTGTACTGAGAATATGGTAGGCCATAAATTAGGTGAATTTTCTCCAACGAGAACTTTCAGAGGTCACGCAGATAAGAAAAAGAAAAAATAATAGTCTAAAATTTATATAACATGGGGGCTAGAAAAAGAGAAAAAGCTGAACAACTGAAGGCGGAGAAAATGAAAGTTGCAATTGCAAAATTGCGTAACTGTCCAATACCTGCTAGAAAAATGAGATTAGTTGCAGACCTTGTAAGAGGAATGGAAGTAAACAAAGCTTTGAACGTATTACAGCACAATTCAAAAGAAGCATCTAACAGATTAGCAACATTGTTGCGTTCTGCGATTGCTAACTGGGAAGCTAAGAATGAGGAAAAAGATCTTGAAAGTGAGACATTAATTGTTTCAATGGTAAAGGTTGACAATGCAGGAATGTTGAAGAGAATTCAACCAGCACCTCAGGGTAGAGCACACAGAGTAAGAAAAAGATCAAATCATACAACTATCATAGTAGATAGCTTAAATTCATAAACGAATGGGACAAAAAACTAATCCAATAGGAAATAGGTTAGGAATCATCAAAGGATGGGATTCTAACTGGTATGGTGGAAAAGACTATGCTGCAAAGATTGTTGAAGATCACAAAATTAGAGAGTATTTGTTAGTTCGTTTAGCTAAAGCAAGCATCTCTAAGGTAATTATTGAAAGAACAATAAAGTTAGTTACTGTAACTATTAATACTGCAAGACCTGGTGTGATTATCGGAAAAGGTGGTAGTGAGGTTGATAAATTAAAAGAAGAGTTAAAAAAATTAACATCTAAGGATGTTCAAATTAACATTTTTGAAATTAAGAGACCAGAATTAGATGCAAAATTAGTTGCTGATAGTGTTGCTCGTCAAATTGAAGGAAGAATTTCTTTCCGTAGAGCTATTAAGATGTCTATTCAGTCTACTATGAGAATGGGTGCTGAAGGAATCAAAATCAAAATCAGTGGTCGTGTTAACGGTGCTGAGATGGCTAGATCTGAAATGTATAAAGAAGGAAGAACTCCTTTACATACTTTTAGAGCGGATATAGATTATGCTTTATCAGAAGCTCATACTACTTATGGAAGATTAGGTATTAAAGTGTGGATCTGTAAAGGAGAAGTTTATGGAAAAAGAGACCTTTCACCGAACGTTGGTTTACAACAGAAAAAAGCCGGTGGTAAAGGTAAAGGAAAAGCAAGCTTCAATAGAAGAAAGAAGTAATAAGAATTTTAAAGGACAACAATAATTATGTTACAACCTAAAAGAACAAAATTCAGAAAAGCTCAAAAAGGGAGAAATAGAGGTTTAGCTCATAGAGGTAGCCAAATTGCTTTCGGAGATTTTGGATTAAAAACGTTACAGCCTGGATGGTTAACATCTAGACAAATAGAAGCTTCACGTATCGCGGTAACAAGACACATGAAGAGACAAGGGAAAGTTTGGATCAGAGTATTTCCAGATAAACCAATTACTGCTAAACCTGCAGAGGTGAGAATGGGTAAAGGTAAAGGGGCACCAAGTCATTGGGTAGCGGTTATCAGACCTGGTAGAATTTTATTTGAATGTGAAGGTATTGGTAAAGCAGATGCGAGAGAAGCTATGCGTTTAGCAGCACAAAAACTTCCGGTTAAATGTAAATTCGTAGTAAGAAAAGATTACACTGAATAAATTTAATTGATATGAAATCAACAGAGATTAAAGATTTATCTATAAATGATTTACAAGAAAAGATAGTTGAGATGGAGTTAATGCAACAGAAAGTTGTAATAACTCACTCAATTTCTCCACTTGAGAATCCTTTACAAATAAGATGGAGCAGAAGAGATATCGCTCGTTTAAAAACAGAATTAAGAAAAAGAGAGCTTCAAGCTTAATTTTACTTAAATAAAAAATACATTCTGTAATGGAAAAAAGAAATTTAAGAAAAGAAAGAATTGGTGTAGTTACTAGTGATAAGATGGAGAAATCTATCGTTGTTGCCGTAGAAAGAAAAGTAAAACATCCAATGTATGGTAAGTTTGTCAAAAAAACTACTAAATTTGTAGCACATGATGAGAAAAATGACTCCAATATTGGAGATACAGTTCGAATTATGGAGACTAGACCTCTAAGTAAATCCAAATGTTGGAGATTAATAGAGATCGTTGAAAGAGCAAAATAATTTATTTTAGTAAAAGATGATTCAACAAGAAAGTAGATTAAAAGTAGCCGACAATAGTGGAGGTAAAGAAGTGTTGTGTATTCGTGTACTTGGTGGTACTAAGAGACGCTACGCTTCTTTAGGTGACAAAATTGTTGTGACTGTTAAAAGCGCTATACCAGCTGGTGGTGTCAAAAAAGGACAAGTAACCAAAGCAGTAATAGTTAGAACTAAAAAAGAAGTAAGAAGAGCAGACGGTTCTTATATTCGATTTGATGATAATGCAGTTGTTTTATTAAACACAGCAGAGGAAATGAGAGGTACACGTATCTTTGGCCCTGTTGCTCGTGAATTAAGAGACAAGCAGTACATGAAAATCGTTTCATTAGCACCAGAAGTACTTTAAATTAAAAGAAATGCAAAAGAAGTTACACGTAAAGGTTGGTGATGCAGTAGTAGTTATTGCTGGTACATCCAAAGGAAGCGAAGGGAGTATTCTTTCAATAGACAGAAAGAAGAACCGTGTTATCGTTGAAGGTGCAAACATGATTAAGAAGCATGTTAAGCCTAGTGCATCTAATCCTCAAGGAGGAATAGTTGAGTCGGCAGCAGGTATCCATATTTCTAACGTAATGTTAGTAGTAAATGGTAAACCTACAAAAACCGGAAGAAAAGACGATAACGGAAAATTAGTTAGATATTCTAAAAAAACAGGGGAGGTAATTAAGTAATGAGTTATACACCAAGACTTAAAGAACGTTATGATGGTGACATCAGCAAAAATTTAAAAGAAAAATTTGCGTTCAAATCGATAATGCGTATTCCTAAATTAGAAAAAATTGTTTTGAGCCAAGGTATTGGAGCAGCAACTTCAGATAAGAAATTAATCGAATCTGCAGTTTCTGATATGTCAAGAATTACTGGACAAAAAGCAGTTGTTACTATCTCTAAAAAAGATATTTCTAATTTCAAATTGAGAAAAGGAATGCCTGTAGGAGTTAAAGTAACTTTGAGAGGAGCAAAGATGTATGATTTCTTAGATAGATTCATCTCAGTATCATTACCAAGAACACGTGATTTCAAAGGAATCAGTGCTACAGGTTTTGATGGTAGAGGAAACTATACTGTAGGAATTAAAGAACATATCATCTTTCCAGAAATCGATATTGATAAAGTAAACAAAATATTCGGAATGGATATCACTTTTGTGACATCTACTGATTCAGATGAAGAAGCTAAAGCTCTTTTTGATGAATTTGGTTTTCCTTTTGTAAAGAAATAGAATTATGGCTAAAGAATCAATGAAAGCAAGAGAGCGTAAAAGAATCGCTCTTACTGCAAAATATGCTGATAAAAGAGCAGCTTTGAAAAAAACTGCTTCAGAAGGTGATTGGGATGCAATGATTGCTTTGCAAAAGTTACCTAAGAATTCTATGAAAATTAGAGTTCATAACAGATGTAACTTAACAGGTAGACCAAGAGGTTATATGAGACAATTCGGTTTGTCAAGAGTTACATTTAGAGAAATGGCTTTAGCTGGTTTAATACCAGGTATAACTAAAGCAAGTTGGTAAATAATAAAAAGCAAAAGAAATGTATACAGATCCAATAGCTGATTATTTGACTAGAATTAGAAATGCACAAGCTGCAGGACACAAAGTTGTCGAAATTCCTAGTTCAAATTTGAAAAAAGAAATTACAAAAATCTTGGAAGATAAAGGTTATATTTTATCTCACAAATTTGATAATGAAGGACCACAAGGAACGATTAAAATTGCGTTGAAATACACGCAAAGTAACGAACCTGCAATCCGTAACATATCAAGAATAAGTAAACCAGGATTAAGAAAATATTGCGCAGCAAATGAATTACCAAGAGTACTTAATGGTTTAGGTATTGCGGTTCTTTCTACTAATAAAGGTGTTATCACTGATAAGGAAGCAAGAACTCAAAATGTTGGTGGTGAAATTATTTGCTACGTTTATTAATAACTGAAGAAAAAAGAAGTATGTCTAGAATAGGAAGAAATCCAATTGACGTAACGAATGGTGTTGAAGTAAAGATTGAAGGAAACTTAATCACTGTTAACGGACCTAAAGGAACATTAACGCAAAAGTTTGATCCAGAAATCACTATCACAATTAATGATGGTAGAATTACTTTAGAAAGAGCCTCAGACCACAAAAACCATAGAGCTAAGCACGGTTTATACCGCGCTTTAATAGCTAATATGATTGAAGGTGTTTCGACAGGGTATAAAAAACAATTAGAGTTTCATGGTGTAGGGTATAGAGCCGTAGCCAAAGGACAAATCTTAGAAATGGTAGTGGGATTCTCTCACCCAATTCATATGGAAATTCCAACTGAAATCAAATTAGTTGCTGATACCCAAAAAGGTAAACCACCAGTAGTTACTTTAGAGTCGCATGATAAACAATTGTTAGGTCATGTTGCTGCAAAAATAAGATCGTTCAGAACTCCTGAACCGTATAAAGGAAAAGGAATCCGTTATACTGATGAATACATAAGAAGAAAAGCAGGTAAATCTGCTGCTAAATAATATTTGATATGTCTTTAAGTAAAATACAAAAAAGAAATAAGATAAAAAGAAGAGTTAGAAAAAATATTTTCGGTTCTTCTGAGCGTCCAAGATTGAGCGTGTTTAGATCAAATAAACAAATTTATGCACAAATCATTGATGACGTAAACGGAATAACTTTAGCTTCAGCATCATCTTACAAATGTAAGGATGTAGAAGGTAAAAATAAATCTGAACAAGCTGTTATCGTTGGGAAAATGCTAGGTGAAAAAGCAGTGAAAGCTGGTTTAGAATCTGTAGTGTTTGATAGAAACGGTTACCAGTATCACGGTAGAATTAAATCTTTAGCTGAAGGAGCAAGAGATGGAGGACTTAAATTTTAAGAAAATGAAAGCTAATAAAGTAAGAACTACGGAAGTAGAATTAAAAGATAAATTAGTATCCTTAAATCGTGTTACTAAAGTTACAAAAGGTGGTAGAACATTTAGTTTCTCTGCAATTGTTGTTGTAGGTGATGAAAATGGTATTGTTGGACATGGTTTAGGTAAAGCTAAAGAAGTTGTTGAAGCAATCCAAAAAGGTGTTGAAGATGCTAAGAAAAATGTAATTAAAGTTCCTATTATTAATGGAACTGTACCTCACTTACAAAAAGGTAAGTATTCTGGTGCAAGAGTTATGTTGAAACCTGCATCTCATGGTACTGGAGTTATTGCTGGGGGATCTATGCGTGCAGTCTTAGAGAGTGCGGGTATTACTGATATCTTAGCAAAATCTCAAGGGTCGTCTAATCCTCACAATGTTGTTAAAGCTACAATTTTGGCATTAAGTGAAATGAGAGATGCAGTTACTGTTGCTCGTGATAGAGGAGTAGCTTTGGATAAAGTGTTTAACGGTTAATCAAAAGATATGGCAACTATTAAAGTAAAACAAGTAAAGAGTACAATCAGAAAACCACAGGATCAAAAAGATACTATGGTAGCACTTGGGTTAAAAGGAATTAACAAGATTGTTGAAAAAGAAGCAACACCACAGATATTAGGAATGATTAAGAAAATTTCTCATTTAGTGGAAGTTATTAAATAAGAATTAAATAAGATGAATTTAACAAATTTAACACCCGCAGAAGGTTCTACTAAGAATGTAAAAAGAATTGGTAGAGGTCAAGGGTCTGGTAGAGGTGGTACCGCTACAAGAGGACATAAAGGACAAAAGTCTCGTTCTGGTTATTCAAGAAAAATTGGTTTTGAAGGTGGTCAAATGCCTCTTCAAAGAAGAGTTCCGAAATTCGGATTCAAGAATATCAATAGAGTTGAATACCAAGGGATCAACATAGATTCTGTTCAAGCATTAGTTGATACTAAGAAATTAAAAGATATTACTTTTGAAATCTTAGTTGAAAATGGTTTGGCTTCAAAAAATGATTTAATTAAAATCTTAGGAAGAGGCGAATTATCAGCAACTATTAATATCTCAGCACATAAATTCTCTGCATCTGCAAAAGAAGCTATAGAAAAGGCTGGTGGAACTGTTACAGAAATTACTAAATAATAAAACTTTGCATGAAAAAGTTTATTGATACATTAAAAAACATCTGGAATACTAAGGAATTGAGAAATCGAATCCTTTTTACTCTGGGTCTAGTACTGATCTATAGAATCGGTTCATTTATTATTCTACCTGGAATTGACTCGTCAAAAATGGCGACAAGTGCAGCAGGAACAAATGGGTTAACTGATATTTTAGATCTATTTGCAGGAGGTGCATTTTCTAAAGCGTCAATTATGGCACTTGGAATTATGCCTTATATTTCTGCATCCATTATTATGCAATTATTAGGGATGGCTGTTCCTGTAGTTCAAAAAATGCAAAAAGAAGGTGAAAGTGGTCGTAGAAAGATCAATAGTTATACACGTTTCTTAACAATTGCAATTTGTGCTTTTCAAGGACCAGCTTACTTAAAAATGTATGTTCAGAACAAAGGAGCCATCATGGATGACTCATTTATGTGGTGGGCAACGGCAATGATGATTTTAGTTGCAGGTACTATGTTTGCAATGTGGTTAGGTGAAAGAATTACTGATAAAGGTGTTGGGAATGGAGTTTCTATTCTTATTACTGTTGGTATTTTGGCACGTTTCCCTGGAGCTGCGATTGAACAATTTGTAGGACCAGAATCAACATTCTTTTTAAACATCATATATGTTATTATTTTCTTTGCCATATTAATGGTAACGGTATTGATAGTTCAAGGTGTAAGAAGGTTACCGATTAATTATGCTAAACGTGTTGCTGGTGGTGCAGCTACTGAGCAATCTGCTCGTAGTTACATTCCATTAAAGGTAAATGCGTCAGGTGTAATGCCTATTATCTTTGCTCAAGCTATTATGTCTGTACCAATGATGATTGTTGGAGATACTTCTAATTCGTTTTTATTAGGACTATCGAATATGTTCTCATGGCAGTATAATTTAGTGTTCGGTTTATTAATTATTGTATTTACATATTTCTATACTGCAATTACGGTTAATCCTAAGCAAATTGCGGATGATTTAAAACGTAATGGTGGATTTGTTCCTGGTGTTAAGCCTGGTACAGAGACTGCTAGTAGAATAGATGATATTGTATCTCGTATTACTTTACCAGGATCAATTTTCTTAGCATTGATTGCTATTATCCCAGCTTTTGCGTACCTTGCCGGTTTTAACCAAAATTTCGCAATGTTTATGGGGGGTACTTCTATGTTAATTATGGTTGGTGTTGTTTTAGATACACTACAACAAATTGAAACTTATCTTATGAACCAACATTATGATGGTTTAATGGAAGGTGGAAAAATTAGAGGTAGAAGAGGTGCAAATGAAATGTCAAACGTAATATAAAATAGAATGGCAAAACAAGCATCAATTGAAGTAGATGGAACAATACTAGAAGCGTTGGGAAATGCAATGTTTAGAGTAGAATTAGAGAATGGGCATTCAATAATTGCTCATATTTCTGGAAAAATGAGAATGCATTACATTAAAATTTTACCAGGAGATAAAGTTAAGTTAGAAATGTCACCTTATGATTTATCAAAAGGGCGTATAACTTACAGATATAAATAAGTAGTAATCGCGAGTCATTCATTTTTGGATGGCGTCAGAAAAAAATAAAGAAAATGAAAGTAAGAGCGTCAGTAAAAAAACGATCTGAAGATTGTAAAATTGTTAAACGTAAAGGTAGAGTTTACGTTATAAATAAGAAGAATCCTAAGTTTAAACAAAGACAAGGTTAATATTAATATATTATGGCTAGAATTGCAGGAATAGATTTACCAAAAGACAAAAGAGGAGTTATTGGATTAACTTATGTTTTTGGTATCGGATTAAGTACAGCTAAACAAATATTAGCTGACAATGGTATCTCTGAAGATACTAAAGTTATGGATTGGAATGATGATGAATTAGCAAAAATTCGTACAACTATTGAGAAAATCAAAGTTGAAGGATCTTTACGTTCAGAAATTCAATTAAACATCAAGCGTTTAATGGATATCGGTTGTTATAGAGGTGTTCGTCATAGAAATGGTCTTCCATTAAGAGGTCAAAGAACTAAGAATAACGCAAGAACAAGAAAAGGTAGAAAGAAAACAGTTGCTGGTAAAAAGAAAGCAAAATAATTAGTTAATTATGGCAAAGTCAAGTAAAGCGAAAAAAAAGAGCGTAAAAGTTGAGGCTGTTGGTCAGGCTCACATTCATGCATCTTTTAATAACATTATTATCTCTTTAACAAACAACGCTGGACAAGTTATTTCTTGGTCATCAGCTGGAAAAATGGGATTTAGAGGTTCTAAGAAAAATACTCCTTATGCTGCTCAAATGGCAGCTGAAAATTGCGGCATTGAAGCTAAAGATTTAGGATTAAGAAAAGTGAAAGTTTATGTAAAAGGTCCTGGTTCAGGTAGAGAATCTGCAATCAGAACATTACATAATACTGGTATTGAAGTTACAGAAATTATTGATGTAACACCAATGCCTCACAATGGATGTAGACCTCCAAAGAGAAGAAGAGTTTAATTATAATTTTGTAAAAAAAGAATACAATGGCAAGATATACAGGCCCAACGTCTAAAATTGCAAGAAGATTTAGAGAACCAATTTTTGGTGAAGATAAAGCTTTAGAAAGAAAAAATTACCCTCCTGGACAACATGGTCCTAATAAAAGAAGAGGTAAGCAATCAGAATATTCAGTTCAGTTAATGGAAAAGCAAAAAGCTAAATATACTTATGGTATTTTAGAAAAGCAATTCTCTAATATGTTCAAAGAAGCTTCTAGATTAAAAGGAATTACAGGTGAGAATTTACTTATTTTATGTGAATCTAGATTGGATAACTCTGTTTACAGATTGGGTTTATCTAACACTAGAAGAGGTGCTAGACAATTAGTTTCTCACCAACACATTACTGTGAATGGAACTTTAGTGAATATACCATCTTATCAATTAAGAGAAGGTGATGTTGTAAGTGTAAGAGAAAAATCTAAATCTTTAGAGGTAATCTCTGCATCTGTTGCATCTAACATTCAAAAATTTGATTGGTTAGATTGGAACCATACAGCCTTAGAAGGTAAGTTTGTAGCTAAGCCTACAAGAGAAATGATCCCTGAAAACATCAAGGAACAGTTAATCGTTGAATTATATTCAAAATAAAAAATTAATAATGGCTATTCTAGACTTTCAAAAACCTGACAAGGTTATAATGATTGAATCTGACGACTTTCACGGTCAGTTCGAGTTCCGTCCCCTTGAACCAGGATACGGAATCACAGTTGGAAATGCTTTAAGAAGAATTTTATTATCTTCTTTAGAAGGATTTGCAATTGCGTCTATAAAAATTGATGGCGTAGACCATGAATTTTCTACACTTAAAGGTGTGGTTGATGATGTTACTGAAATCATTTTAAATTTAAAACAAGTTCGTTTTAAACAGCAAATTGAAGATACAGATTCTGAAAAAGTAATCGTATCTGTTTCTGGACAAGAGACATTGACTGCTGGTGATTTAGGTAAATTCACAACTGCATTTCAGGTATTAAACCCTGATTTAGTAATTTGTAGAATGGACAAAAGTGTTAATTTTAACATGGAGATTGAAATTATTAAAGGTAGAGGTTATATTTCTGCAGAGGAAAATAAAACGGCAAACAGTCCTATTGGCACTATAGCTATTGATTCTATCTTTACACCAATCAAAAATGTAAAATATTCGATTGAAAATTTCAGAGTTGAACAAAAAACTGATTATGAAAAATTGGTTATGGACATCAAAACTGATGGGTCGATTACACCTAAAGATGCTTTACAAGAATCTGCAAAGATTTTGATTCACCACTTTATGTTATTTTCAGATGAAAGAATTACTCTTGATTCTGAAATTAAAACTGAAGCAGATGAGTTTGATGAGACATCATTACACATGCGTCAATTATTAAAGTCTAAATTGGTTGATTTGGATTTATCAGTAAGAGCTTTAAATTGCTTAAAAGCTGCTGATGTTGAAACTTTAGGAGACTTAGTTTCATTTAATAAGAATGATTTATTGAAATTTAGAAACTTTGGAAAAAAATCGTTAACTGAACTAGAAGACTTAGTTGAGATTAAAGGTTTAGCTTTCGGAATGAATGTTTCTAAATATAAGTTAGACAAAGACTAGTAAATTTATTATATTTGCACCTTCTTGAAAGAGAAGGTGCATTTTAGTTATCCCAAAATCCTTGTGAGGGAGTTTAAAAAAACATTAAGGTAAAGTTAATTTATAATAACAACGCTCAGGTACTATAGTAGGTTTGAGTGAAAAACAAAAGAAATGAGACACGGTAAGAAATTTAACCACTTAGGTAGAAAAACTGCTCACAGAAAAGCTATGTTAGCTAATATGGGAAATTCTTTAATTGAGCATAAAAGAATTACAACAACAGTTGCAAAAGCGAAAGCTTTAAGATTGTTTATTGAACCAATTTTAACAAAGTCTAAAACTGATTCTACTCATAATAGAAGAACTGCTTTTAGATATTTGAGAAATAAATATGCTGTAACTGAATTATTCAGAGAAGTAGCTCCAAAAATCGCTGAAAGAAATGGTGGTTATTGTAGAATTATTAGAACAGGAAACAGATTAGGTGATAATGCAGAAATGTGTTTAATCGAATTAGTTGATTTTAATGAAATTTACGGAAACGATACTGAAAAGAAAACAACTAGAAGATCTAGAAGAGGTGGAGCTAAGGCTGCTGCATCTTCTGAAGAAGAGTAATAGTGATGTTCTTATAACAAAATATGAAAGGGATAATGTTAAAAACATTATCCCTTTTTTTATAACATTTACTTAACAAATTGTAAATATATTAAGGTAATTTATACCTTTGTAAAAAATATTCATAATGACTAAACAAACAGCTATTTTAGTTCTTGCAGATGGAACTACTTTTAATGGTACAGCAATTGGTAAAATTGGTACAACAACTGGAGAAATTGCGTTTAATACGAGTATGACTGGTTATCAAGAAGTCTTTACAGACCCTTCTTATACAGGTCAAATTTTAACTATGGCGTCTAGTCATATTGGTAATTATGGTGTTCATGCTAAAGAAATAGAATCTGATTCTATGAAAATCTCTGGTCTAATCACTAAAAAATTCTCTAACGGTTACTCTAGAGATTCTGCAAATGATTCATTACAGAATTTTATGGAAAGAGATGGTGTAGTTGGTATTTCTGATATAGACACACGTGCTCTAGTTAGAATTATTAGAGATAGAGGAGCTCAGAATTGTATTATTTCTTCTGAAATTGAAGATATTGACATATTAAAAGAATTAGTGTCTAAAGTACCTTCAATGGATGGTTTAGAATTAGCTTCTAAAGTGTCTACTAAAGAAAGTTATGTTTCTGGTGAAGATAATGCAACTTATAAAGTAGCACTATTGGATTTAGGAGTTAAAAATAATATTGTAAATTGTCTTGTGGAAAGAGGTTGTCAGGTAAAAGTATTTCCTGTGAATACTAAGCTTTCAGAAATGAAATCATTTAAGCCTAATGGAATAATGTTATCGAATGGTCCTGGTGATCCATCTGCAATGGCTGATGTTATTACTAATGTTGCTGAAATGGTAGATAGTCAACTTCCTATTTTTGGAATTTGTTTAGGTCACCAAGTATTGGCATTAAGTCAAGGTTTAAAGACTGAGAAAATGCATAATGGGCATAGAGGGGTTAACCATCCTATAAAAAATCTAAAAACTGGTAAAGGAGAAATTACTTCTCAAAATCATGGATTTGTTGTTTCAAAGGATTCAATTTCTTTAAATAATAATGTAGAAATGACTCACATTCATTTAAATGATGATACAGTTGCTGGAATTGAGCTAAAAGATAGAAAAGTATTTTCTGTTCAGTATCACCCAGAGGCTTCTGCGGGGCCTCACGATTCAAGGTATTTATTCGATCAGTTCATTAATAACATGAAGTCATAATTTTAAAATTTAAAACAAGTCTAGAGTCTTTTTTAGAAACTAGCATTTAATCAAATGAGTTATATAGCAAATATAGTAGCAAGACAAATTTTAGATTCAAGAGGGAATCCAACACTTGAAGTTGATGTTTACACACGTAGCGGAGTTATGGGTAGAGCAGCTGTTCCTTCAGGAGCATCCACTGGTATTCATGAAGCGGTTGAGTTAAGAGACGGAGATGAAAATGTTTATATGGGTAAAGGTGTGTTAAATGCCATTAATAATGTAAATACGGTTTTAAATGAAGCATTAAAAGGTCAATATATAATGGATCAAGCAGCACTTGATAATTATATGTTAACTATTGATGGTACGGCTAATAAAGCAAAATTAGGAGCAAATGCTATTCTTGGTGTATCTTTAGCAATTGCTAAAGCGGCAGCAAAAACAGCGGGCTTACCTTTATATAGATACATTGGAGGAATAGGTGCTAATACGTTACCTGTGCCTATGATGAATATCTTAAATGGTGGGTCTCACGCAGATAATAAAATTGATATTCAGGAATTTATGGTGATGCCATTTGGAGCAAATACTTTTTCGGAAGGTTTACAAATGGGAACTGAAATTTTTCATAGTTTAAAATCTGTTTTAAAATCTAAAGGCCACAATACAAATGTTGGTGATGAAGGTGGTTTTGCACCTAACTTAGGTTCTAATGAAGAAGCTATTGAATTTGTTTTAGAAGCAATTGATAAAGCTGGGTTTAAAGCTGGTGAAGATGTACATATTGCATTGGATGCAGCGGCTTCTGAATTTTATAATAAAGAAACTCAAAAGTATGTGTTTGAATCAACAGGTGATGAAAGAACAGCTGCTGAGATGGTTGACTTTTGGACGGAATGGAGAAATAAATATCCAATTGTTTCTATTGAAGATGGATTAGATGAAGATGACTGGTCTGGATGGAAAGCGTTAACTGATTCTATTGGTGACAGAACTCAAATTGTTGGTGATGATTTATTTGTAACAAATACTAAAAGATTAGCGCAAGGAATTGCAACTGGTACTGCAAATTCTATTCTAGTTAAAGTAAACCAAATAGGTTCTTTATCAGAAACTATTGATGCAGTTAGTATGGCTACAAAGAATAGTTATACATCTGTAATGTCTCACCGTTCTGGTGAAACTGAAGATACTACAATAGCTGATTTGGCTGTTGCTTTAAATACAGGGCAAATTAAAACTGGTTCAGCGTCTCGTACTGATCGTATTGCAAAATACAATCAACTACTAAGAATTGAAGATGAATTGGCTGGAATGGCTTACTATCCCGGTAAGAACTTTAAATATATCTAATTTATAGACTATATAAAAAACTAAAAGCCGAATAGATATTTCTATTCGGCTTTTTTAGTACACTGCTCTGTTACATTAGGAGGACCACTTATATGTTTAATACTTTGAAATCCATCTTGCCATTCTTTAAAATATAATTCGTTTTCCCATAAGTCTACGACTTTAGAAATGGGAAGGTTAATAGTAACTGTACAAGTGTATTTCATTATTTTTTATTTTCTATTGCAATTTTGATAACAAACTGGTGATTTAGTAGTTTTATTCTAATAGTGATTTACAATTTGAACATAGAGTCAAGTCTACATTGTCAACTGTTTTGATTGTCTCTGCAGCATCTCTCATTACACATCTTTCTTCAAATACACAATGTGGTAACCCAAGATTGTGACCAATTTCATGCATACAGATTTTTTTCAATCGTTCACTATATTTAGTTTTATTTACTGATTTTATTCTGTAAGTTGAAACAATACAAGATGGGCCAGGTCTATATCCTAATCCAAAAATACCCCAATCTAAATACTTATATTCAGGTTTCAATATTTTACCACTGTTATTTCTTTTTGTTGTGGATATATCTTTTGTAGTAATTCCAATGAGGTAGTCTATTGAATCAGGTTTTTCTCTTTTTAATATGTTAATAATTGAATCAGCTCTGTACCTAGGTGATTTAACATTAATAAATGCTGTTTTTGGTATTTTTTTTTTATTTAATACAATTACAGTTTCAAAATTATATACGATCTCTATGGTTTGTTGTAAAGTATCAAGTAATGATTGTTTTACATCTCCATAGGGCTGTATTGCAATGGTCTTGTTTTTAGAATTTAGTTTATGACAAGATAATAGAAAAAAAATTGATAATAGTAGTATTAAGTATTTCTTTTTATCTAATGATTGATATATCCAAAGATAAAAAAACTGACCCAAATAAGTTAATAATATTTAACAAACTAAAGGAATAAGAATAATATACCTAAATTAGTATTTTAATCCAAAGGTAAATGAATAATAATCGAGTTCGGGCTGTAGTAATTTTAGGTGTTATTTCTATATTATGCATTTTGAGTATTCAAGTATTTTGGATTAAGAAAAATATCGATTTTCAACAAAAATCAATATTAATTCAAAATAGGCAAGATAGCGTAAGTACACGTCAATTTAATGAGAAAATTAGCATAGCTTTATTAAATACAGCGATTGAGATTCAATGTGTAAATCATTCTACGTCTGATTTATATGGTGCTGTAAAACAACAAACATCAAATTATTTTACGGTTGAATTGGAAGATACACTTCATCCAAATTTGTTAGAAAGAATTCTTAAAACAGAACTTTATAATCAAAATATTAAAGAGGATTTTAGGTATGGTATTTATGACTGTTTTTCGGATAGTATTGTCTACGGAAATTATATTCGTTTTGTAAATGATTCCATATTTGTAACCCAAACGTCAAAAGAAAAAGAAGAGAGCACTACAAAAAGAAACCTTCAAGAAAAATTGAACAGTGATGTACATTATTTTTCTGTAGTTTTTCCGAATAGAGTTAATCAATCTATTGAAAGTGTTCCAGATACAGTTACATCTTGGTATTACTTATTTGCTATTGCCTTTTTAGTTTTAGGGTTTTTTATTTACACATTGAATATTATTTTAAAACAGAAGAAGCTATCAGATATTAAAACAGATTTCATTAATAACATGACGCATGAGTTAAAGACTCCTATTTCTACAATTAGGTTATCCAGTGAGACATTATTGAGTGAGTATGAAACAATGGATTCAGAGAAGTTATTACGATACTCTAGTATTATTTACAAGGAAAACAAGCGATTGGAGCAACAAGTAGAACGTGTTTTAAACGTTGCGAAACTGGATAAGGGAGAGGTTAAGTTTGAAAATACTGTATTTGATATTCATGAAGTAATTGTGGAAGCAAAAGATAATTTAGAGTTTAATCAGTTGGAAGAATTGAAGGGAAAGATTAAATTAGAATTGAAGGCAACAAACAGTTTGGTTTATGGAGATGAAGTTCATATTACGAATGTGATATATAATTTATTGGACAACGCGATTAAATATTGTACTAAAGCACCTATTATTATAATTGATACCCAAAATGTTAAGCAAAAATTTCAGCTTACCGTTTCTGATAATGGGAAAGGAATATCAAAAGATAATCATAAGTATTTGTTTGATAAGTTTTATAGAGTACCTACAGGAAACTTACATGATGTAAAAGGATTTGGGCTCGGATTGTTTTATGTGAAATCGATTGTTAAAAAAATGAATGGTGACGTAAGTGTTAAGAGTGTACTGGATAAAGGAAGTGAATTTACAATTACACTGCCATTAAATAATAAACCTAATCGCTAATTATTTAGTTGATTAGTATCTATAAAAATGAAGAAAATTAAAATACTTTTAGTTGAGGATGATGCAAATTTAGGATTTGTAATTCAAGATACTTTAAAGAAAGAAAAATATGATGTTCACTTATGTTTGGATGGGATTGAGGGCTTGAAAAAGTTTAATTCAGAAATATTTCATTTGTGTGTTTTTGACGTGATGATGCCTAGAAAGGATGGATTCACATTAGCTAAAGATATAAGGAAACAGAACCAAAGTATTCCAATTTTATTTTTAACTGCTAAAGCAGAAATGGAAGATAAACTGGAAGGCTTAAAAGTTGGGGGAGATGATTATATGACTAAGCCATTTAATACTGAGGAATTTTTATTAAGAGTGAAATCTTTAATTAGGCGTGCAAATCCTGACTTGGAAGAGGTGGTTAAAACAAAATTCAATATTGGGTCGATAGTGTTTGATACAGAAAATTATAAATTAATTTATTCAGATAGTGAAGATAAGAAATTGACAAAAAAAGAGGCTAAAATTCTTAACTTATTGGTGCAATATAAAAATAAGGTTTTGCCCAGAGATATTGTTCTGAACGCAGTTTGGGGTCAAGATGATTATTTTGTTGGTAGATCTTTAGATGTATTTATTACCAAAATTAGAAAATATTTGAAACCAGATGAAAACGTGAAGATTAACAATATTCATGGTGTTGGTTTTAAATTGGAAGACGTATGAGCTAATTTTAACAATTGAACTGAATAAAATAATATCTGCTGTTTTGCATCTAATAACAAATTAACTACCTTAGCATTCTTGAAAAAAAAGTAATGAAAAAAATATATAAATTCTTAATAAATACAGTGCCTAGACCTTGGTTGATTAGGTTGAGTTACATTTTTAAACTATTTACACCTTTATTGTATAGAGGAGATAAAGTAGAATGTCCGGTTTGTGAAAAATCATTTAGTAAGTTTTTATCGTATGGGTCAGAAGTGGCGCATAGAGAAAACGTACTTTGTCCTTATGATTTAACATTGGAAAGACACAGAGTTATGTGGTTGTATTTGAAAAATAAGTCTGATTTTTTCACAAAGAAAGATTTAAAGGTAATGCACATTGCACCTGAACAATGCTTTCATAGTTTATTTAAAAAACAAACCAATTTGGATTATACAACTGGTGATTTAATGTCTCCAATTGCTGATTTACATTTTGATTTACACGCCATTCCATTAGAAGATAATACGTATGAAGTTATTTTTTGTAACCATGTTATGGAACATGTGAAAGATGACTTGCAATGTATGAAAGAATTGCACAGAATTTTAAAACCAGGTGGTTGGGGAATAATGCAAGTACCAATTGATGCAAGTAGAACAAAAACTTATGAGGATTGGAGTATCACAGATCCTAAGGAAAGAGAAAAGCATTTTTGGCAGTACGACCACGTGAGACTATATGGACTAAACTATCCTAAACGGTTAGAAGAGGCTGGATTTAAAGTGGATATTATTGACTTTAGTGAAGAGTTACCTTCAGAAACGTTTGAAAGATATAGAATACCAAAATCGGAATTACTATACGTAGTTAGAAAGGTATAGGTTTGCCCCTGATTGAAATGATAGCTTTTTTGAGTTGAAGTTTAGTGAATTTTAATTGAGAAAGTTGACTAAAGAAGCATTTTGAAATTTAGATTGACTTATTGAAATCAAAAAACTTTAATGTAAAGCGTGAAGTAGGCACTCCAAAAAAATGGAAAGGTAATTGCGATCGGTTGTATAGATTTAGTTATTGCTTTCGAAATAAACAAAATGAGTAACCAAATCTATTACTTAACATTATAGATGTAATGAAAATACTATTATACATATTATTACTTATTCCAAATTTTACTTTTGCTAAGAAAATTGAAATTGACACTTTTTTGGTACGAAAAGAAAACGATTTGGTATTATTGCTAGATATACTTAGAAAATCTAAAGATAATTCAGAATTGGATTACAATAATTTAAACTTTGAAGAAGAATTAAAAGAAGTTTTGAAGGCGCCTGGAATATTGGAATACCCTTTTGATAAACTAACTACAATATCTACTATTAAATCACCAGATGGCGTGTTTAGGGTGTTTAATTGGAATATTGAAAACGAAAACCAAATTCATTCTCATTTTTGCTATGTTGTAAAAAAAGGGAGAGGTGGGAAAAATCAAATTATTAGATTTAAAGAAGATAAATTTACTTTAGGTCCAAGACCAGATGGTATGTTAACACCTAATAGGTGGTATGGTGGATTGTATTATAAAATAGTGCCAATTCAAGTTGGTAGAAAAACTATGTATACCATGTTTGCTTATAATGGTGGTAATAGAAGTTCAAATAAAAAGATTTTAGATGTGTTTTGGTTTAAGGGAAAAAGTTTACGTCTGGGATATCCTATTTTTCAAGATGAAAGAAATGAAGAAGAATTGCATAGGCGCGTGTTTATGGAGTATTCAGAAAAAGCTACAGTTAGTGTAAGGTATGAATCAGGGCTTAATAAAATTGTTTTTGAACACCTTATGCCAGAAACCGGAAATCTAAAAGGAATGTATGAATATTATATTCCAGATATGAGTTATGACGCCTATTTTTGGGAGAATAATTTTTGGAATTATCAAGCGGATATCATTGTAGGAAATGATAAAGAAAAATCAAGAAGAGAATATTATATTGATGAAGAGACTGGTGAAGAAACGTTTAGAATAATTCCAATTGATTTTGTTAACCCATCAAAAGATGGTCGAAATATGGAATCGGATATTGAAAATGATAATCTATCTGAGAGAGAAAAGAAAAAAAGAGATAAAACTAGAACGAAGGCGAAGCAAAAACAGGATAAGTTAGCTGATAAAAACATGTCTAAGGATCAAAAACGACAGATGAAATTAATAAAAAAACAAGCGAAAAAGAATAAAAATAGATCGTCATTTCGTAATTAACCAACTCTTTATCGTGTTTTTACGATAAAAGAATTACCTTTGTAGTATGGAAAGTAATAGAAAGGGTAATTTTACTGAAAGTCAACTGGAGATTGCTGAGTTAGCAAAAGCTCTATCTAACCCTGCACGAATAGCCATTTTGGAGTATTTAATTCAATCGAAGAGTTGTATTTGTGGTGAAATTGTAGATGAGATAGGCTTAGCCCAAGCTACAATATCTCAACATCTAAAAGCATTAAAAAAAATTGGTATTATTCAAGGAGATATTTCTGGAACTAAAACGTGCTATTGTATTAATGAAGAAAGATGGTCTGAGATTCAAGAAAAATTAGCTAACTTTTTTAAAACTTTTCCCATATTAAAATGTTGTTAAATTAAACCTTATACTAATGGAAAACGGAGAAAAATTAAAACAAATTGTAAGAGAAGAGTATACTAAAATAGCTGAGCAAACTAAAACAGAAAACGCAACATCATGTTGTGGAGAAGGTGTAGCATGTACAGTTGATTATGAAGTGTTTGCTGAAGATTATTCTAAACTAAAAGGGTATAGTAAAGATGCCGATTTAGGTTTAGGATGTGGAATACCAACTGAATTTGCCTTAATAAATGAAGGAGATGTAGTTTTAGATTTGGGATCTGGAGCAGGAAACGATTGTTTTGTAGCAAGAGAATTAACAGGGGTGTCTGGTAAGGTTATCGGTTTAGACATGACTGAAATAATGATTGAAAAAGCAAGAATCAATACAGATAAACTAGGATTCAACAATGTTGAATTTCGATTAGGCGATATTGAAGCTATGCCTTTAACTGCTGAAACGGTGGACGTTATTGTAAGTAACTGTGTGTTAAATTTGGTACCAAACAAAGAAAAAGCATTTAAAGAAAGTTACAGAGTATTAAAACCAGGTGGTCACTTTTCAGTTTCTGATGTGGTATTGAAAGGTAGCTTACCTGAGAAGCTGAAAAATGATGCTGAAATGTATGCCGGTTGTGTGTCTGGAGCAATTCAAATGGATGACTACATTAGTATTATTAACAAAACAGGATTTACAGATGTAAAAGTTCAAAAAGAAACGTTAGTAAACTTACCTGACGAAATTTTGTCAAAATACTTAACAGATACAGAAAAAGCAGAATTTGCCAATGGGACAATTGGAATATATTCAATTACTGTATATGGTAAAAAACCAATGTGCGAACCAGGATCAGGTTGCTGTTAGTTAGATAATAAAAAAAAAGCCCAATTATAAATATATAATTGGGCTTTTTTATGTAAAATAGTTTACTATTGGCTTACTAAAGAATCAATTTTAAATAATCCTCTTTCAAACATTGGTCCCATCATACCTTCAAAATCCATAAAGTACATCATTGGTCTAACCATAAAAGGAATGTCTCCCATGTCTGCCCAAGTCACAGTTGTTTTATGATCTGATTCTGTAAAAGTAAAATAACCTTTTGATGAAGATTCCCAAGGTTCAGTAAACGCTAAGTCATATCCAAATTTTTTATTAATAGTAACTTCATTAGTTGTCATTCCTCCTTTACCTGTTAAATCTGGATTACCAACCCAATTTAATTCAGCACCTACGGTTCCGTCAGTTCCTGTATATTTATAAGTTGCAGTTGGATCGTTTTCTTTCCAAGGTGACCAAGTTTCCCAATTCTTGAATTTTGATACCTGTTCAAATACAACATCAGCAGGGGCGTTTATTACTTGTGAACGTTCAACTTTGTATGAGTCTGGAGTAAGTAAAGCGGTTACCAAATAAGCAACACCAATTAAACCTATGGTGACTAATAGTCCTTTAATAATTTTCATAATATTTGTTTTAGTTAGTTAATACAATAATAAGCAGATTATAATAGAATACCAAATTAATATATTGGTCAGGGTGTAAGAATTATACTTATTTTTACGGAAAATATTTAATTCAGCCAATCATATGAAACAACCCATAGCAAAAAAAATAGCTCATCAATTTGTAGAACATTCTATTAAAAGAACAGATGAGTATTATTGGTTAAAAGAAAAAACAAATCAAAACGTTTTAGATTATGTGAACGCCGAAAACGACTACACTGATTTTTGCTTGAAAGATACAGAAGAATTACAAAAAGACTTATATTCTGAAATGAGAGGGAGAATTAAAGAAGATGATAATTCTGTACCTTATTTAAAAAATGGTTATTGGTATTATACTCGTTTTGAAGAAGGAAATGAACATGCGTTTTATTGTAGAAAAAAAGGAAATTTGGAAGCTGATGAAGAAATTTTATTAAATGAAAATGAATTAGCTAAACCTCATCCATATTATGAAGTGGTTTCTTTTTCAGTAAGTCCAGATAATAAAGTCTTGGCCTTTAGTGAAGACATTACGGGAAGACGAATTTACCAAATTAAATTTAAGAATTTAGAAACCGGTAAAGTGTATAGAGATGTGTTAGAGTCTACAACAAGTGATTTAGCTTGGATGGATAATGCAACACTATTTTATTCTTTAAAAGAAGAGGAAACCTTAAGACCATTTCAAGTGATGAAGCACGTGTTGAATACACCTGCAGATAATGATGAAATTATTTATACAGAGCAGGATGATACATTTATTACAGGAGTGTCTAAAGATAAATTAGGGCGCTTTATTTTTATAGGCGCTTGGAGTACTTTATCAACAGAATATCAGTTTTTAGATATTGAGAATAAAGAAAAAGGTTTTGAAGTTTTACATCCGCGAACTAAAGAGTTAGAATACTATCCTGAAGCAAGTGAAACTGGCTTTTATATAAAGCATAATAAAGATGGAGAAAATTTTTCGTTATCTTTTTGTGATCATGAGAATAAAACGATAGCGCATTGGAAAACTATTTTACCACATAATGCTAGTATATTATTGGAAGATTTTGAAGTATTCAAAGCCTATTTAGTGATTCAAGAAAAAGAGAATGGATTAACACAATTAAGAGTTTTTGAAACTAAGAATCATACGCATAATGTAATTCCACCAAAAGAAGAAACGTTCACCTTATCAATTGGAAATAATCCAAATTATGATACTCAAGTGGTTAGAATTGGATACAGTTCAATGACGACTCCAGCGTCCGTAATTGAAATTAATTTAACTAATTTTTCTGAGGATGTAAAAAAAACAGCTGAAGTTTTAGGTGATTTTGATGCAGATAATTATAAATCAGAGCGAATATGGGCTACCGCTACAGATGATGTTAAAATACCAATGTCAGTAGTGTATAATAAAAAGACATTTAAAAAAGATGGAACCAACTCCATTTTAATGTATGGGTATGGCTCATATGGATATACAGTTGATCCTTATTTTAGTTCGGTTAGATTAAGTTTATTAGATAGAGGATTTGTATTTGTAATTTGCCACATTAGAGGAAGTGAGTATTTAGGGCGTAATTGGTATGAAGAGGGTAAGTTTTTAAAGAAAATGAACACCTTTACTGATTTTATTGCAGGTACAAAACACATGATAGCTGAGAACTATTGCTCTAAAGATAAAGTATACGCTATGGGAGGATCAGCAGGTGGTTTACTAATGGGAGCCATTGTAAATTTAGAACCAAGCTTATGGCGTGGTATCGTGAGTAATGTTCCTTTTGTGGATGTGGTAACTACTATGATGGATGACACCATTCCATTAACCACAGGAGAATATGAAGAGTGGGGGAATCCAAACGATAAAACCTATTTTGAATATATGTTATCGTATTCGCCTTATGACAACATAGAGGCTAAAGCATATCCAAATATGCTAATTACATCTGGTTTACACGATTCGCAAGTGCAATATTGGGAACCAACAAAATACGTAGCTAAATTAAGAGCTTTAAAAACTGATAACAATTTAGTACTGTTAAAAACAAACACAGACGCGGGTCATGGTGGTTCAGCAGGACGGTTTGAACACTTAAAAGAAATAGCGGTAGAATATGCGTTTATTTTGTCCTTGAATGAGTAGGTTGCTTTGTATAAGTTCTAGTTTAAGAATTAAAGAGGGGGCATTTGCCTCTTTTTTTGTGTTTTGACAAAAGTGAACCTTTTAGTATAGATAAATAATTAAATCTTATATTTGAATTGTACCCCATGAATTGAGTTCCCATTTGAGAGTTTATTTCTTTGAAGAAGCGTACTAACAATAGTTCAAACGCTGGTAAGAAGCAACAAAATAAAGGTAATCAACAAAAATTGAAAATATGAAATACGCATATACAATACTTTATGTAGAGAATGTAACTGAGACGATTGAGTTCTATGAAAAAGCATTTGGTTTTGGTCGAAAATTTATAACACCTGAAAATGATTATGGAGAATTGATTTCAGGAGAAACGACTATTTCATTTGCTTCAATAAAATTAGGAAATTCGAATTTTAAGAAAGGTTTTGAAAAAATCACAAATTCAAAAAAACCTTTCGGAGTAGAATTGGCCTTTACGACAGATAATATTGAAAAGGATTTTAAAAACGCCATAAATGCGGGAGCAACGGAATTTGAACCTTTGACTGAAAAACCATGGGGACAAAAAGTTGGATATGTAAGAGATAATAACGGATTTCTAATTGAAATTTGTTCACCAATTAAAACAGAATAGCAATAACGAACGGAAGCAAGCAGACTAGTTGCCAATAAGAGGAATAATTAATTGCTAATAGTGGGTAAAGAGTATCTAGGAAGCCTAGCAGATTTCTTTATTTTCACCCTTTTTTACTATCTTAGTCACTATACGTAATTAACCGTACATAAATCGTTGATAGCCATTAAAAAAAACCGTAGAGATAATGACAAACTATAAGACCATTAAAACAACCTTAATCGCATTTTTGTGTGTCACATCTCCTTTCCTCTTTGGACAGGTTCACGAAAAATCGGAAGTATACAAAACCATAATATCAATGGACAGTTTGCTTTTTAATGTAGGTTTTAATACTTGTGATATTAGCCAATTTGAAAACGTGTTGAGCAATAATTTTGAGTTTTTACATGATAAAGATGGAGGCTCTGATAAAAAGGAATTTTTATATAATCTTAAAAATGGATTGTGCAGTTCGCCTGATACATATCAATCCAGAAGGGAGTTAATAAAATCTAGTACGGAAATTTATCTGCTTTATAAAAATGACACTATTTATGGGGCCATTCAAAATGGTACGCATCAATTTTATGAAACAATAGCGGGAAAAGAAGAAAACTTTGCAAGTTCAGCTAAATTCTCAAATGTTTGGCTTTTAGAAAGCGGACAATGGAAACTGTCCAAAAGTTTGAGTTTTGACCATCAAGCAAGTTTTGACACTCCCAATACAACTTTAATTTTCGATAATGAGAAAGAAATTGAAAAATGGTTAAAGTCCAACCGCATCCCAATTTTAGGAATAGGTGTTATTAAAAGTGGAAACCTTCAACAGGTAAAGGTATTTGGCGAACTTTATAATGGAAAAACCGCACCTTACAATACTATTTTTAATGTAGCTTCTTTAGCGAAACCAGTTACAGCGATGGTCGCGTTAAAACTCGTAAGTTTAGGTAAATGGGATTTGGACGAGCCAATATTTAAATATTGGACTGACCCTGATGTTATTAGTGACCCAAGAAATAAAGAATTGACTACACGACATATTTTGAGTCATCAAAGCGGTTTTCCAAACTGGAGATATTCAAACAAATCGAATAAACTGTGCTTTCAGTTTTCACCAGGCACAAAGTATCAGTATTCCGGAGAGGGAATCGAATATTTAAGAAGAGCTTTGGAAAGTAAATTTGAGAAATCGTTAAACGAATTAGCAACTAATTTGATTTTTGAACCGCTATCAATGGACGATACCCAGTATATTTGGAATTCAAATGTGGACGAAACCAGATTTGCAAAAGGATACGATAATCAAGGTAATTCCTATGAAACAATCAAAAACAAAACACCAAACGGAGCGGATGATTTATTGACTACGATTGAGGGTTATGGTAAATTCTTGATTAGTGTAATGAATGGAGATGGAATTTCGGAAGAAGTATTTACCGATATGACAACCCATCAAGTGGAAAGTACAAAAGGAAAACACTTTGGACTTGGTTTTGAAATTTACGACTTTAAAGATGGTAAATATGCCTTATCACATGGTGGAGCAGATAAAGGGACGCAGGTAATTGTTTTTATATTTCCGGAGAGTAAAGATGGTCTAATTATATTTACCAATGTTGATGATGGATATAAAGTCTATGAGAAATTATTGATTAACTATTTAGGAAACAAGGGAAGAGAAGTGATGGAAATAGAAATGGCGAAATAAAAACGGAGGAACACCGTATATAATGGTGTGGACGCTTAGAGAAATGTTAAATAAATTTGGCCATTAAGTAGAAAAATAAAATAACAAATGCAACGGTTTAGATGAGTGCTAATCCGAAATGTAGTACTTTTAAACACGCTAAGTTTCCTATACAAAAGACTAGCGAAAATTACTTTGACAAGAAATTGATGATTCCTGATATTGTAGAAATAACATCTGAACAAACTTTAAATATTCGACATAAAAGCATGTGGCCTGACAAGCCAATTGATTATGTTCGAGTAATAAACGATAATGAAGGAAGACATTTTGGTTTATTTATTAATGATAAAATGGTTTCTGTGATCTCGTTATTTATTATAAATAAAGACGCGCAGTTTAGAAAATTTGCGACACTAACTGATTATCAAGGAAAAGGATTTGGAACAATCTTATTAAAGAAAATTATGAGTATTGTTGAGAATGAAAATAGCCATAGAATATGGTGTAATGCTAGAGTGGATAAATCAAATTATTATGCTAAATTTGGAATGATATTAACTGATAATAAATTCACAAAAGGTGGAATTGAATATGTTATAATGGAAAAAACTTTTGCGAACAATAATTGTATTTAATGCGGAACTCAGTAGTAAATTGAAAATTCAGAGCGTCATGAATAGTCATACAAAATTTAAATTTGGCTATTGATAAGAAAAAAGATAATAACAAAATAAGAATTTTGGCTATATATGTTGTAGAAAATTTAGTTACTTTTAACCCGTGTTAAGCATAGTCAAATTATCATTATGCCAATGAGAAGATTAGTAGTACTTACATTAGTGTTTTTTGTTTTTGGATGTTCAAGTCCTGAAAAAACCGAGATGATTAAGAACATTGAAATTAATTGGTCTGAACGAGATAAAATTTTAGAATATGAGGTAAATTATATTCAATTAAATTTCAACCCTTTTATTGATAAAGACATAATGGGAAAAGGAATTGAAGAATTAATGTATAAGGACAGCACATATCCGTTAGACCAAATAGATAAAGCCAAATTGTTCGATATAATTTCAGATAGTTTGAATTTCAGTTATGGGGAATGTGGAACTTTTGCCTTGAATGCGGGATTTGTATTTATTAAAAATGATACTATTAGAGGAATTATCAAAATGGGATGCGGATATTATCAATGGGGATTTGAACCTTGGAATAAAAACGCATTGGACGGTTCATTATCTGATTCAGGATTTGAAAAAATGATCAAAATAGTGGATGGCATTAATTTGAAAAAAAAAGGAATGTAGAACAACAGTAATATTCGACCATAAATGAAAAACCTACTCATAAAACTAATAGACCCACCATATGTATTGTTCAAGCGATTTATGCCACTTAAAACATATAGGTATGCGGTTTGCGGTGGGAGTAATCTTGTTCTGGATACGGTTTTATATTTTTTAATTTTTCAGTTCTTGGTTAATAAACAAAATATTGATCTAGGAATTGTGGTGTTAAGTCCACACATCGCTTCTTTATTTTTTGTATTTCCTTTTACGTTTAGTGTTGGTTTTTTATTGAATAGGTATATTGTATTTCCAGAGTCTAGGATACCTGTAAAAATTCAATTTTTTAGATATTTAGCTGTAGGGTTATTAGCTCTATTTATAAGTTATGCGGCAATGAAACTATTAGTAGATGTCTTATTATTTTATCCAACACCTTCCCGTTTAGTAACCATTGTCATAACTGTTTTAATAAGTTATGTGTTACAAAATAAATTCAGTTTTAGAGTTAACTGAATTAACGGTTTATTTTGTTTCAAATTTAGCTAATAATCGCCCAGTTTGTTGGTGTAATTTTTTCTTAAAGAAGTTCGTTTTACCCAAAATTAACCCCTTTAACCCCATAGCTTGTTTTGCCCAACTATGAAGATCAAAGTTATCTGTGTGTTTAATAATTAAGCCATCTTTAAATTCAAATTTGGCATCAATTTTATTGTGTACCTTTCGTCCTGTTTGGCTAAATGAATAAATAGCTTCCCAATGGACACTGTTATCTGTAACTGAATCGAATGTTATAGAAATGTCTGTTGCGTTTTGACATAACATACGCCACATGTTTTTGGCATGTTCACCGTTTAATTTTCCAAAACCAGGGTCTTCAAATTCAATGTCATCATGGTAACAACTGGCCATGGTTTCTGCATCTAAATTTTTAAAAGCAGTATAAAATTTTGTTATAATCAATTCCATAAGTTTATTTTTTTTCTTCAGGTTTTAAAACCAATCTTGCCATTTGACGACTTCTTTGTTCTAATAAAATAGTTTTATCAGACGCTAATCTATTTACCGTTTGACTAGTGTAATGTCTTATCGTTAATAGTTCAACATGCTCGTTATACTTAACTAAGTATTCTGTATTTAAAAGGCTTAACAATTTTTCTAAATCATATTTGTTGTCAATTAAAAAAGAAAAACTCACTGCAGAATTTTGCATTAAGTTAATTCTGATATTCATATCAGACAAGATAGAGAAAATATCCTTTAAGTTGTCCTCTACAACAAAAGAAAAATCTCTAGGAGTTAAGGATAAAAGTAGTTGGTTGGTTTTAAAAATAAAAGAAGGGACCTTGCTATCATAAATCATTGAGGATTGAATCATTGTACCATCATCTAATGGTTTTAAAAATGACTTAATAAATAATGGAATTTCTTTATTTTTTAAGGGTTGAATTGTTTTAGGGTGAATTACAGATGCCCCGTAATACGCTAATTCAATGGCTTCTTTAAACGAAATTTGTTTTAATAAAACGGTCCCGTTAAAAATTCTTGGATCTGCATTCAACATACCTGGTACATCTTTCCATATAGTAACAGATTCGGCATTCCCAACATAAGCAAAAACAGAAGCCGTAAAGTCAGAGCCTTCACGTCCTAAAGTGGTCGTGTGATTTTCTTTTGTTCCAGCAATAAAACCTTGAGTAACTATAAAATTATTAGTTTCAAATAATTGTGGAATTTGATTTGTATAATTTTGTTCTGTTGATTCCCAGTTTACTTTTGCTTCACGCCATTTGTTGTTCGTTCTAATGAGGTGTCTTGCATCTACCCAACCACATTTATATGAGTTTTCAATTAAATATTCTGAAATTATTGTTGTAGATAATAATTCTCCATAACAAATTAATTGATCATATTCAAAATTGTAATCGTCTGATTTGTTTGAATTTAATTTGTCCTCTAAAGCGGTGAAGTGAGTATGGAATAGTGAGCTATTCGTTAACTTTAATTCGTTTATTATAGTTTTGTGAAAACTCTTGAATTCCTCAAAAATTGCCTTTACGCCATGCTCATTCCAATAAGCATCAATTAACCGTTCCAATAAATTGGTAGTTTTACCTATTGCTGAAACAACAATGATTAGTTTATTATTTTTGTAAAGGGTTAAAATTCTTCCTACATTTCTTATCGCTTCTGCGTCTTTAACAGATGCTCCCCCAAATTTAAATACTTTCATCTTATTTTTAATTCATCTTCTGTTAGATATACTTTTTTTACCACCGAAAAAAGAATGATATATCCAATCTATACAAAAATAATTGTAATTTTGATTGCATAAACCATTGTGTGAAAAATTTAACAACAATTAATCATTTAAAAGAACAATTTTCAATTGAGAATTTTGTTGAAAAAACCGTAAACCAATTTAATAAAGATGGGTTTGGATTAATTGATGAAGAGATTGAGTTACCATCACTTGAATCTCCTAATGTATTAGAGTTGTTAATTATAGAAGTTCAATATGTATTAAAACAGTTAAATGAAACTAGTCATCTGCAGCAGTTTGTGTATAAAGTTGATTTACTGGAAAAAAATTGGAACTATTTTATTGAATTTCAAAATTATCAAACCTTAGCGGAAGAAGTTATAATCAGAGAGGCTCAGAAGGTTTATTTACGTGAATTATTTAAATAATTATGTACTTACTCCTAAAATAATTGTGTAAGGTTTAATGACAAAAGTCTGTTTTTAAAACTGATATAAGTCAATCATTTACGTGCTGAGCTTTCAATCATTAATTTTAACTTTGCTTCAAAATAAAATGTAAATTAATGAAATTACCTTACGCAGAACCTTATAGAATTAAAATGGTTGAACCAATAACTCAATCTACCAAAGAACAAAGACTAGAATGGATTAAAGAAGCAGATTACAATTTGTTTAATCTAAAATCTGATCAAGTTTATATTGATTTATTAACGGATTCTGGTACCGGAGCTATGAGCGATAGACAATGGGCAGAGGTGATGTTGGGTGATGAAAGTTATGCAGGATCAAGATCGTTCTTAAAGTTAGAAGCTGCAGTTAAAGATATTACAGGGTATACTTATTTTATACCTACCCATCAAGGACGTGCTGCTGAAAATGTGCTATTTTCAGCAATGGTTAAAGAAGGTGATATTATTCCTGGTAATTCACATTTTGATACCACTAAAGGGCATATTGAATTTAGAAAAGGTAAAGCAATAGATTGTACTATTGATGAAGCATTTGATACAAGTGTGTACCATCCGTTTAAAGGTAATGTGGATTTAAATAAATTGGAGAAAGTATTTAAGGAAAACCCAAAAGAAAAAATTCCTTTCATTGTGATGACAGTGACCTGTAATACCGCAGGTGGACAACCGGTATCCATGGAAAACATCAAAGCTGTTTCTGAGTTATGTAAATCATATGGTATTACAATGCTTTTTGATTCCGCTAGATATGCTGAAAATTGTTATTTTATAAAAGAAAGAGAAGCAGCTTATAAAGATGTTGAAATTAAAGCGATTGCTAAAGAAATGTTTTCTTATGGGGATGGAATGACTATGAGTTCTAAGAAGGATGGATTAGTAAATATGGGAGGTATAATTGCCTTGAATAATGAAGCAGTATATAGAACTGCCATTACCTTCAATATTATGTATGAAGGTTTTATTACGTATGGAGGGATGAGTGGTAGAGATATGGGCGCATTAGCTGTAGGTTTATATGAAGCTTTAGAATATGATTATTTAGCAAGTAGAATTACTCAAGTTCAATACTTAGGCGAAAAAATGGCTGAGTTTGGTGTGCCAGTTCAACAACCAATAGGAGGGCATGCTGTTTATGTAGATGCTAATAAATTTGTACCAAACATCCCAAAAGAAGAATATAGAGCACAAGCTTTAGCAGTTGAATTGTATATTGTTGCTGGTATTCGTGGTGTTGAAATTGGAACAATTTTAGCAGATAGAGATCCAGAAACAAGAGAAAACAGATATCCAGATTTAGAATTAGTAAGGTTAGCAATTCCACGTAGAACATATACACATAATCACATGGAGTATATTGCTGCAGCGCTTGAAACAATCTACAATTCAAGAGAAGATGCCAAAAGAGGGTACAATATTATTTGGGAAGCGCCAATTATGAGACACTTTACAGTGAAGCTTGAAAAAGCAAAATAAGAAATTAAAGCGTAATTGAAAAGGTGAATAGCAGTTGTGAAACAAGCTATTCATCTTTTTTTATTGATTTATTTTTGTAAATCAATTTTCATATTCAAATGAAGCCAACTAGTTGGACTTTCAGTCGTTCCGAAAAGAAATACATCAAAATCAATTCCCCAATCTAATAAATAAACTTGCCCTTGCAAAACTAATTCAGTAGGTGAGATTTCATTTTCACCTCTAATTCCTGTAGCATAAAAGATCACGTTATGTTCAAGACCTTTAATAGAAAGTGTACCATTAATTTGATACCAATCTATGCCCATAGTATAAACTTGTGTAGTTTTAAACTGTATTCTGTCCTCTTCTTTATTTATGAAGAAGCCTGGAGATTTTAATTTTCTACTCAAGCTACTGTCATTGCATACATTTAATGTGTTTGGGTTAATATCGAATGAGATTTTCATATCCTCTAAAGGGTTACCTGCATCAGTTCTAGGGAATAGTTCTAAGTTTAAATTTTCAATTCGTCCACTAAATTTTGAACTACAATGCCCATGCGATACAGCTAAGTTAATAAGTTGAGGATTTCTATTGCGTACAGAAACAGATTCTGTGGGTTTGCATGATGTGCTTAAAAGTGTAAATCCAAATGCAAAACTAAGTGTAAATCCAAATGCAAAACTAAGTGTAAATAGTACCGTTAATGGAATAAATAGATGTGTTGACTTTTTCATAATGTTTAATTTATTTGTTTTTATAAAATTACATTTTGATTTTTATAACATAAGTTAAGTAGTGTAAAACAACGTAAAGTTTTGTAAAATCAATCCGATTTCTAAAGAATCTCTTTAATTCCTATTAAATTAGGATTGTCATTTTACCGATAAAAATAAATAAAATAAAAGGCTTGTAATTTAAGAGATTTTTTACATTTGTAACACTATTAATAGTACAATAAAATTATAATGGATAAATTTTCATTTGTTGGTAATGCAGACGTAAATGCTATTGACGAACTTTACACAAGATACACTAACGATCCCGAATCTGTTGATACAGGTTGGCATAAATTTTTTGAAGGATTTGATTTCGCAAGAACAGATTTTGAAGAAGGAGGAATTCCTGAAAACTTTCAAAAAGAATTTAAAGTAATTAATTTAATCAATGGTTATCGTTCTAGAGGTCATTTGTTTACTCGTACCAATCCGGTTAGAGAAAGAAGAACTTATAAACCAACTTTAGCAATTGAAAATTTTGGATTAGAACAATCAGATTTAAATTTGGTTTTTCAAGCAGGTAATGAAGTTGGATTAGGTCCTGTAACATTACAAGCCATTATTGATGATTTAGAGGCATGTTACTGTGAATCAATCGGTATTGAGTATATATATATACGTCAACCAGAGAGAATAAACTGGTTTAAACAAGCCATAGAAATAAAAAATAGACCTAAATATTCTATAGAAGAAAAGAAAAGGATTTTTTCAAAATTGAATGAAGCCACTGGTTTTGAGCAATTTTTACAGAAAAAATATGTTGGTCAAAAACGTTTTTCATTAGAAGGAGGGGAAGCATTAATACCCGGTTTAGACAAGTTAGTACAAAGAGGATCTGATTTAGGTGTTGAAGAAGTTATTGTAGGAATGGCACATAGAGGTCGTTTGTCAACTTTAGTAAATGTGTTTGGTAAAAACGTAAAATCTATTTTTGGAGAATTTGACGGAAAAGAATTTGATGATGAAGATGAAGAGTTTGATGGTGATGTAAAATATCACTTAGGTTATTCAACTGATATTGTTGCGGAAAACGGGAAAAAAATCAATTTAGTGTTAGCACCTAATCCATCTCACTTAGAAGCTGTTGCTCCTGTAGTACAAGGAATAGCTAGAGCTAGAATTGATAATGTTTTAAAAGATGAGAATAAAATATTGCCTATTGTTATCCATGGTGATGCTGCCGTAGCAGGTCAAGGAATTGTATATGAGGTAACTCAAATGGCACAGTTAGATGGTTATAGAGCCGGTGGAACTGTCCATATTGTAGTAAATAATCAAGTTGGTTTTACAACTAATTATTTAGACGCACGTTCTTCTACATATTGTACAGATGTTTTTAAAACAACACTTTGTCCAGTGTTTCATGTCAATGGTGATGATGTTGAAGCTGTAGTTCAGACTATGGAAATGGCATTAGAGTACCGTCAAAAATTTAATAGAGATGTAATTGTTGATTTATTATGCTACCGTAAATACGGTCATAATGAAGGGGATGAACCAAAGTTTACTCAACCAAAATTATATAAAGCAATTGCTAAACATCCAAATCCAAGAGACATATACTTAAGTGAACTTGTTGCTCAGGGAGTAATGACAAATGAAGAGGGTAAGTCTGTAGATAAAGCAATTTATGATGATTTTCAAACCAAATATGATTTATCAAAGAATGATAAACATACAGTAGTTAGAAATTTCTTAAAAGATACTTGGGCTGAATATAGGGCTGGAAAAGCAGAGGACTTTGAAAAATCACCAAATACTGCAGTTGCTAAAGATATACTGATTAAATTAGGTACTAAACTGGCAACACTTCCTGAAGGACATACATACTTTCGTAAAATCAAAAAATTATTGAAGGATAGAATCAATATGATTGAAGCTAATGAAATGGATTGGGGAATGGCAGAAATGTTGGCCTATGCCTCTTTATTAGTGGATGGTCATGCTGTAAGAATATCTGGACAAGATGTGGAAAGGGGAACTTTTTCTCACCGTCATGCAGTTGTGAAAACTGAGAACAGTGAAAACGAAATTGTGACTTTAAACCTTTTACAAGAGAAGCAAGCTAAGTTTGATATTTATAATTCATTATTATCTGAATACGCAGTATTAGGATTTGAATATGGATATTCATTATCTACTCCAAACGGTTTAACTGTTTGGGAAGCACAATTTGGAGATTTCTATAATGGAGCACAAATTATGGTGGATCAATTCATTATGTCTGGTGAAGACAAATGGAGAGTCGGATCTGGATTGACTATGTTATTACCTCATGGGTATGAAGGTCAAGGTGGTGAGCATTCATCAGCTAGATTGGAACGTTTCTTACAACAATGTGCAGATTTAAATGTGCAGATTTGTAATAATTCAACACCTGCAAATAATTTCCATTGTTTAAGACGTCAAATTGAAAGAGACTTTAGAAAACCATTGATTATCTTTTCTCCTAAAAACTTATTGCGTAATCCACGTGCAACTTCAACTTTTGATGACTTAGCTATTGGTGGTTATCAAGAAGTAATTGATGATGTGAATGCGGATGTAAATAAAGTAGATACAGTGGTATTATGTTCAGGTAAGTTCTTTTATGAAATGACTGAAGAAGCGGAAAAGAGAAATATTGAGAATGCTGCTTTTGTTAGAGTAGAACAATTATACCCTTTACCTAAAACGCAGTTAGATGCAATTAATAAAAAGTACAAAAATGCTAAAAGTATTATTTGGGCTCAAGAAGAACCTGAAAATATGGGAGCTTGGACTTATATGTTTATGGCATTGAGAAACCCTAATATGAAAGTTGTGGCAAGACATGGATCGTCTGCTCCTGCAACTGGGTCAAGTCAAGCTCATAAAAAACGTTTAGCTGCATTGTTCAACGAATTGTTTGAAAAAATTGCAGAGAAATAAATTAAAAAATAATTAACTTTGAATTGAAGAATTTCAAAGATTACAAATAATAATAAAGTTAGGGTAAACGTTTAAAACTTATTTTTTAAGCAATATCTTCTTCCAATGGAAGACAAATAAATAACTGAAAAGAAATGGCAATATTAGAAATGAAAGTTCCCTCACCGGGAGAATCAATATCAGAAGTGGAAATCGCGGAATGGTTAGTTGAAGACGGAGATTACGTTGAAAAAGATCAAGCAATTGCTGAGGTAGATTCGGATAAAGCAACTTTAGAGTTGCCAGCAGAAGAAGCTGGAATTATAACACTAAAAGCTGAAGAAGGTGATGCTGTAGCTGTTGGTGCTGTGGTGTGTTTAATTGATATGGATGCTGAAAAACCTGCTGGGTTTGACGCTAAAACCGCTGTAGAAGTTCCTGCGCCAGTTGTCGTAGAAGCTCCAAAAGTTCCTGCGAAAGCTGCTGCTCCAAATCCAGGACCTGTTGCTGTAAAGTCTGATTCTTACGCAAGTGGACATCCTTCTGTAGCTGCTAAAAAGATTATGGATGAAAATAAAATTTCTCCGAATCAATTAAGTGGTACTGGTAAAGATGGTCGTATTACTAAACAAGATGTAGTAGCGGCAATGGCTGGTGGATTTAGTACAGTTGAAGCTTCAGGTTGGGGTGGTACTAGAGATGTTGAGAGAAAGAAAATGTCAATGATGCGTAGAAAAATTGCAGAACGTTTAGTCGCTGTAAAAAATGATACAGCAATGTTGACTACTTTTAATGAAGTAGACATGAAGCCTATTATGGATATTAGAAAAAAATACAAGAAATTGTTTTCTGAGCACCATGAAACAAATTTAGGGTTTATGTCATTCTTTACAAAAGCATGTACTGAAGCTTTAAATTTATATCCTTCAGTTAATGGTCAAGTAGATGGCAAAGAAATGATTTTGCATAATTATGCAGATATTTCTATTGCCGTATCTTCTCCTAAAGGGTTAGTTGTTCCTGTTGTTAGAAATGCAGAACAAATGAGTTTAGCTGAAATTGAAAGAGAAATTAAAAGATTAGCTATTAAGGCTAGGGATGGTAAAATTACACCAGATGAAATGACTGGAGGGACTTTTACAATTACTAATGGTGGTGTGTTTGGATCAATGATGTCAACACCTATTATTAACCCTCCTCAATCAGCAATTTTAGGAATGCATAATATTGTTCAAAGACCTGTTGCCATTGATGGTAAGGTTGAGATTAGACCAATGATGTATTTAGCATTGTCGTATGATCATAGAATTATTGATGGTAAAGAATCTGTTAGTTTTTTAGTTAAAGTTAAAGAAATGTTAGAAAATCCTGAAAAAATGATATTTGGATCTAAAGATCCAATTGAAGTATTGTTAGGGTTATAATATTATTTTGCTGAGATATTGAAATCCGACATCATTTAATGGTGTCGGATTTTTTTGTTTATAATTTTATTAAATGATGAAGATTAATCTGTGATAAACAGCGAGTTGAGGTATATATGTGTTGTAATTGTCTAATTATAAACAAATTCTAGGTATTAGCTTAAGTTTTTGCTAGCTACACTACAATTACAAAAAATAATTAATGTATATTTGTTTCAAAACAAATTAATTATGAAAAAACTATTTACAATTTTAGGAGCTAGTTTGATTGCTAGTTCAAGTTTTGCTCAATCACCATTTTTGAGTAATTCTTACGATTTTAATTCAACAGAAAAGCATTTGCTTGGTGCAATTACAACTGTAAACTCAAGAGATTTAAATTTAAATCAAAATAGAGCTGTATATTATACAGAAAACTTTGATGCTGGTTTTGGTACATGGGTTGCAGCAACACAATTAGGTCCTGTAGATTTTAAATTAACGTCTACTGGTCATGATAATGGAACAGGTAATTCGTTCTTAATTCCAACGCTAGCTAGTACAACACCAACTCAATGGGTACTTGTTGATTCTGATAAAGATAATACTAATTATTCTGATGCTGAAAATGCAACTTTAACTTCAGCTGTAATTGATTTATCTGCAACTGCAGGAAGTTTTGTGGCGCTTGAGTTTGAGCAATTTTTTGCTGAATGGCAACCTGCTAATGGTGATACTGAAGATCATACTTATCTAGCTGTGACTACAGATGGTGGTACTACTTGGAATGAAGTTGAAATAAATGAAGGTGTTGGTAGAGATGCTAGACCTAATCCAGAATTAGTTTCTTGGGATATTTCAAATCATATTGCTGGAAATGAGTCTACTGTACAATTCCGATTTAGATGGGAAGGAGCCTGGAATTATGGTTGGCAGTTTGATAATGTTCAAGTGGTTGATATGAATGAAAAAGATATTGCTATTACTCAAATTTGGAAAAACTCTTTTGATGGAATTTCTTACTCACAATTACCATTGGCACATACTGATACAATAGTTGTAGGTGCTGTTCTTAAAAATATTGGACATATTGATCAAACTGGAGTAACTTTTGAATACGTTGTTAAAGATCCAACTAATACAGTTGTTAAATCTGGTACAGCTACAGATGTTTTAGCTTTAACTAATAGTCAATATGATACTGTTTTTGTAAGAACTGATTTTGTTCCTACAGATTTAGGTGTTTACACTGTAGAATTGACAGCTATTTCTATTGAAGGGGATGATGATTTATTGACGAATGTTGTGACTGATAATAATTTTGAATTAACAGCTTATACAATTGCTCAAGATTATAATGTTGGATCTGTAGAAGAGATTTCTTCTTGGCCTTTAATGAGTGGAGAAGCTGTTTTTGGAATATTAGCAGATTTTAGAATTGATGATGTTGTTTCAGGTATTGATGTGAAATTAACTGCTCATGCTGAGAATGTTGGAGAAGGTATCGGAGCGATTTTATATGAATTGACTTCAGCGGCTGGTGCCGTTTGGGAGCCTAAAGCGTTAACTTCATACACTATAACTACTGCTGATTTGGGTGGATTTGTATCGATCGCTTTTGAAGATGGATATGCTGTTAATGCAACTAGTTTGTATTTAGTTGGAGTAAGACAAGAAGATACTCCAGTAATGCCAATGTTCGAAAGACAAGGTAATATTGTATGGGGTAATGTTCAAGGGTTTGATGATGCTCCTGCTAATAGAGGGTTTTTTGATAGAAAATCTCCAATTGTTAGAGTAAGAGTTAATGCTGGTGAGGTAGGTGTAAATGAAAATGTTGTAAATAATACATTCTCAACTTATCCAAATCCTGCAAACACTACAGTTAATGTTTCATTGAACTATACAGATTCGAAAAATACAATGATTAAAGTTATTGATATTACTGGAGCTGTAGTTTCTAAATTAAACCTTGTTGGAACTGTAAATGGTGTTAGTAATTCAACTATTTCTGTAGAAGATTTATCTAACGGAGTTTACTTCATTGAAGTTTCAAATTCAAATTCTAAAGAAGTTAAAAAGTTTGTAAAATATTAATTAGTATAAATTAATATAATTATAAAATGCCGTATCGTTTGATGCGGCATTTTTTTGTGCTCAAAATGGGCTGTATTTCCTAAGTTAATAATTTATTAAATGGTTTGTATGTCTTAAGTTTATGTTGTTAAATTAGTGAATCATTCTAATTATTTAGCACAAGATATTTAAATGTATAATTCTTATCGTAAGATTAATAGATTCTGCATGTTAAATGATATATTTCACTTGTTTTCGGAACAATATGTATTGATATCATTAATAGTCATTATCTCTTATTACCAAACCGTTAATTTAATTGTGAGCGTTAATCGTAAAACAATATCAGTATTAGTAAATTAGAGAAAATAGGTTCGTTTTAAAATCAATTTAAAGAGTTGTTGAGGAGCTTAATTGCTATCTCTCATGTGATGATAGAGGTTTAGTATGCTATGGTGCTCTGATTCAATAGGAATAAAATTGAGTGCAAAAAAAACAGCTTGTATCAGAATTGATGCAAGCTGTTTTAAATGAAATACTATTTAATTACTTCTTAGAAATAACTAATTTTTTAGTTGTTATATTTCCATTAACATTTAAAGTATAAAAGTATACTCCATTTGCTAATTGAGATGCATTAATATTTTCATTATAGTTTCCTGAAGTTAAAGAACCTAAGTTGTTGTTGTAAACAATATCTCCAGTTAATGAAATTACAGATACAGAAACATTAGCTGATTCATTAATTGTAAAGTTTACGTTAACCTTATCATTTGCAGGATTAGGGAAAGCGTTTAAACTTGTCGTTAATACGTTAGTTTCAATTTCTAAAAAGTCTTCTACACCTCTTACTATAAATACTGAGTTTGCAGATGAGTTTGCTCCATCATTGTATAATAAAACGCCACTTCCAATTTGAGCTGACATTACTGATATAGCATTGTTTTCATCATGAAATGCAGTGATAGAAATATCGTCTCCAGCTACAAAACTAACTAAACCAGTAAGTTTAATTTCAACAATAGTTCCTGGTTCTCCAGTTTGAACAATATATGGATCAGATTGAGCAACAGTAATATATTCTGTACCAGACCATTTTGCAACTCTAGCATATAATTCATCACCAACAACACTTCCTGTACCAAGACCAACCTGAACTTTACCAATAGAAATATCTCCCATAATATCAAAGATATTTCCCATTTCAGTTGTTACGTTTACAAGAGGATCACCTAAATGCTCAGTCGCTCCAGTTTGAATTCCATTATCTCTAGCTAAAACTCGTCCTCCGGTAATAATATTTAATAATGTATCAGCGTTGTCATTTACAGTTTGTTCAGTTCCTGTAGAACCAACTCCATATGTAACTCTATAAACTTTATCACTTGCAGGAGTCCAACCGTTCGGTGTAAGTATTGTTAAAGAATCTCTAGTGAAAGGAGTAATTGTAGAAGGTACAGATGCACCTGTGTATGCGTTAGTTCCATTTTCATCTGCTAAGACAGCTAATGTAGACATTGTTTGAGGAGTAATTCCACCGTTATATATAAAAGCACCAAAAGTGACTTCACTTAGTTGTGATGAAGGGATCATATAATAATCATAACCTTGAGGTCCAGCTGACATAAATGGTCGTTCAAGGATTAAATTATCTTCATAACCTTCAACAAATTTCACGTCATCAATCATCCAAAAGTAATCATCTGTACTCTCATATCTAAATCTAACTAAAACAGATGCTTGTCCAGCACCAATACTAGAAAAATTAATGCTAACCAATTCAGGATTAGGGGTGTTTTCATTTAATGGTAAAAGTTCATGAACGGCAAAACTATTATTCCAAGTTGTACCATTGTCAGTACTAATATCAACAAAACAATCTCCTTGAAAATTTCTATAATAAGATTCAAATTCAATAGCTACGTTTGTGTAAGTTGATAAATCTACAGAATTCACCATGGATAAAGAGGCAGTTCCTGTAAAACCATCACCTTGAATTAAAGCGAAATTTCCACCAGATGTTGAGGCAATTGCAGATGTGTTAGATGTAAACGGACCATTTGGTGTTGTAGTACCGATTAACCAATCTTGAGCATTTCCAGTCTCATTTACCCAGTTTGCTGGTGTAGAAAAATCTAAAACTGAACCAATGATGTCACCAGCAGCTCTGTTTTGAAAGTTTGGTCTAGCTGTCTCAATGGTTTCATTCGAAACCATTAGCTTAGTAGCATTGGTTTGAGCAAAAGACATAGACCCGGCTAATAAAGCCATTCCTAAAATGTAAGTTTTTTTCATAATAATATTTTTTTGTATTTAATATGTTAAATTTAAGGCTTTTATTTAATTTATACAAGTCTAATACATAGAAAATTTGCTATTTACAGATAAAAGATGTGAATTTTCACTAAAATCTTTCAAACTTTTTTGTAAATTCATCAAATTATTATAAATGAAACTTTTTTTTAAATATAGCCTCATCATTTACTTTTCGATAACTTATGTTATTGTATATTATATAGCTGATTTTACTATTTTAAAATCAGATCCAAAAATTTATTCTTTTGTTCCTCAAGATGCAAATCAAGTCATTGAAGTTAATTTTAAGGCGTTACTAAAAAAAGTGACCTTTCAATTTTTTTATAATAAAGATTATGTTTTATCATATTTGAATGATGGAGTTGAATCAAAAGTAAGTGAGTTTAATAAATCAAAAATTAAGGAAACTGGTATTGACATTTCGTCAAAGTTTATTTTATTTAGTGAATTATGGGAAGATGAGGTCGTTTGGTATTGTGTATTAGGAGTTAACGATAGACAAGAATTTTCTAATTTTGCTATTCAACAAAAAGAAATAGTGGAATTTAAAGTAGTAAATAATTTTGCGGTTTGTTTGTTGACAGATGCTAAACAAATTGAAAGTGTAAATTCACATCTAAATCAAATTACAAATCAGAATGTAAAATCCATTGATTCAAAAATTGATTTATCTAAAATATTCAATTCAAAAAATGAAATCAACTATTATGTCTCTTCAAAAAATAATAAATACATAACAGATGGGCAGGTGTCTGTTAATTTTAATACTAATATTAGTTTTGAAGGAGAGTATAATACTATAGGTTCATTTGAAACACTTAAAAATATTAGTCAACCAATTAATCCCAAGTCTGCTCTGTCATTTAGGACAGTATTTAATTTATTTGATGGTTCATGGAATAATAATGAATTGATAGCCGATTATAATGGGACAAAATTCATAACCTCTAATCATTTAATTCCAATGCATGTTTACCCTCAGTTAGATGTTTTAATATTAAATGGTAAGACTGATTATTGGACTGGTTTGGTTCAAGGTATTGACAGTTTAGAGGACGTCCATGTTGATTTTTCAAAACAACAAATCACCTATTTGAATCAGTTAAGTTTTTCAATTGATTATGGAATGGTAAATAATGACTTTATTCTATCTAACGACTCTGTGTTTTTTAATAAATCAATCGAGAGTATTGAATCGAATAAATTACTTGAATTAAGTGTGCTTCCTGATTACTTTCATGAAGAAATTAGCTTCATGGCTGATGAACTTAATCCTCCATCAATGATATCTAACTTAAAAGTTAATGTGTTTAAAAATGTGATGTCTGAAATTGCAACGTTAAATAAAATAGAGCAAGTCTATTGTTCGGTTGATTATTCTGAGAATAAAACGAAATTAGTATTAAGCGGAGAAGTCGTGTTTAAAGACAAAATTGGACATTCAATAATTGAATCAGGAATTATGCTAATTGAAATACTAAATACAATGGAAGCGTTTACAAATTTTGAATAAATTGACTTTTAAAGTTGAATTGTTTACTCAAATTTTCAAAATTTATCGTGTCTGTAAGTAATAATAGTAAATAGCGTTAAGGTTACTAACTTCTAATGTTTAATAGTTTTAGCCAAAGCATAATACTTTAATGTAAAATATTATTACTTTTGAAAGTATGAATAAGAACACAAGTTTAGAATATAACACGGAAAGACCCAAAATGTTAATTCCAGAGTACGGAAGAAACGTTCAAAAAATGGTTGACTTTGCTATTACTATTGCTGATAGAGAAGAGAGAAACAAAGTAGCAACAGCTATTATTGCGGTGATGGGAGAATTGAAGCAGCATTTACGTGATGCAGAAGATTATAAACATAAATTGTGGACGCATTTATTTATTATGTCTAAATTTCAGTTAGATGTAGATTCGCCTTACCCATTACCTGAACCAGAGAAATTGGCAGAGAAACCAGAGAGAATGGTATATCCAAAAGGAACAGTGAAAATTGGTCATTATGGAAAAACCGTAGAAAATTTAATTGATGTTGCCTGTGAGATGGAAGAGGGTGAAGAAAAAGTTGCCTTGATTAAAACCATAGCTAATTTAATGAAAAAGTTTCATTTAATGTTTAATTCTTCTTCTGTCGAAAATGAAAATATAATTGCGCATCTTGAAAAATTATCTCAAGGTAAATTGAAAATTGATGATTTATCGTTTTTTAAAGACACAAATGATATTTTAAAGGTAATTGGGACTCCGAACTACAAACAGGATTATTCTAGTTCTTCAAATAGAACTAATAATAATCGTCATAGAAACAATAATAACAATAATAACAAAAATAAAAATAATAGAAAAAGATATTAATTATGGCAACTTTTGAAATATACGGAGGAAATGAATTAAAAGGTGAATTAATTCCTCAAGGAGCTAAAAATGAAGCTTTACAAATATTGTGTGGTGTCTTATTAACTGATAAAAAAGTAACTATTAGTAATTTACCAGATATTATTGATGTTAATAAATTGATTAATTTATTGCAATCAATGGGTGTTAAAATTGAAAAGGTTGAAAAAGGAACTTATATCTTTAATGCTAAAAATATTGATTTAACATATCTTGATACTGAAGATTTCGCTAAGAAAGCGTCTAGCTTAAGAGGGTCTATAATGATTGTAGGGCCTTTATTAGCTCGTTTTGGAAAAGGATTGATTCCTAAGCCAGGTGGTGATAAAATTGGCCGTAGAAGATTGGATACTCATTTTGAAGGAATGGCTAAGTTAGGCGGTAAGTTTAAGTATAATAAAAAGACAGCCTTCTTCTCAATTGAAGCAAAAAAATTAAAAGGAACTTACATTCATTTAGATGAAGCTTCTGTTACAGGAACAGCTAATATTGTAATGGCAGCCGTTTTAGCAAAGGGAGAAACTGTAATTTATAATGCAGCTTGTGAACCATATTTACAGCAACTTTGTAAAATGATGAACAAAATGGGGGCCAAAATTACTGGAGTGGGCTCAAATAGGTTAACCATTAATGGTGTCAAAGAGTTAGGTGGGTGTTTCCATAGGATATTGCCTGATATGATAGAAATAGGTAGTTTCATTGGAATGGCCGCTATTACTAATTCGGAAATTACAATTAAAGATGTAGCTTATAAAGAATTAGGAATAATTCCGAATGTATTTAGGAAGTTGGGAATTAAAATGGAGTTAAGAGGAGATGATTTATTCATCCCTAAGCAAGACAGTTATGAAGTCGAATCATTTATTGATGGTTCTATTATGACTATTTCTGATGCACCTTGGCCAGGGTTTACTCCAGATTTATTAAGTATTATACTGGTAACTGCAATTCAAGCAAAGGGTGAATTGTTAATTCATCAAAAAATGTTTGAATCAAGATTGTTTTTTGTCGATAAATTAATTGATATGGGAGCAAAAATTATTTTATGTGATCCACACAGAGCTGCAATTATTGGATTAAATAGAGAGAGTCCACTAAAAGGTATTCAAATGACTTCGCCAGATATTAGAGCGGGCGTGTCATTGTTGATCGCAGCTTTGTCAGCTGAAGGAAAATCAATTATACACAATGTTGAGCAAATTGATAGAGGGTATCAAGATATTGATATTAGACTTAATAATTTAGGTGCTGATATTAGACGAATTGGATAAATTGGAGAATTTATAAATTTAAAAGCTTTGATTTTTCAAAGCTTTTTTTAGGTTCACTATTTAATAACTAGACAATTGTGATTTCTAAATAAATAGCTAAAAAAACTTAATAATACAAACTATTAACTCTGTTGGTATTAAATTAAGAGTAAAAAAAAGTATATTCGTATTTCAAACTAAAAACAACTAATTGTGTCAATTGAAGTTAAAAATGTATCAAAATTTTATGGAGAGCAAGCAGCTTTAGATAATGTAAGTTTTAAAGTTAATTCAGGTGAAATTGTTGGTTTCTTAGGCCCAAATGGTGCTGGTAAATCTACAATGATGAAAATTGTTACTTGTTTTTTAACTAAGTCAATAGGTGAAGTAAAAGTTTGTGGTTTAGATGTTGAAAATGATGCATTAGAAATCCGTTCAAAAGTTGGTTATCTTCCAGAACATAACCCGTTATATTTAGATATGTATATTAAAGAGTATCTAGATTTTGTAGCAGGAATTTATAAAATTAAGAATAAAAAAGAGCGCATTTCTGAAATGATTTCTTTAGTTGGTTTGGAGAAAGAACAGAATAAAAAAATCGGAGCTTTATCTAAAGGGTATAGGCAAAGAGTTGGCTTAGCTCAAGCAATGATTCATAATCCAGACGTCCTAATTTTAGATGAACCCACAACCGGATTGGATCCAAATCAATTAGTAGAAATTAGACAATTGATTATGGATATTGGTAAGACTAAAACTGTAATGCTTTCAACTCATATTATGCAAGAGGTAGAGGCTATTTGCGATAGAGTAATCATTATTAAAGATGGTAAAATTGTGGCGGATGATACTACTGCACATATTCAACAGAGTGAAAATGAAATGCAAACTGTTTTTGTAGAGTTTGATAACGAAATCTCCCGAAATAGGTTAAGTCAAATCAAAGGAGTTAGTTCTGTTAAACATTTGGAAAGTAATCAATGGTTGTTTGAATCTAACGAAAAAGAGATAAGAATAAATATTTCAAAATATGCACAACAGAATAATTTATTAGTTTTAACAATGCGCGTTGAAGAAAGGTCGATGGAAGCAGTGTTCAAAGAGTTGACTCAAAAATAATAAATTCGATTTGGTAACCTAACGTGCCATAGGTGAAGGTTTGTTTGTTTTAATTGTAAAGAGTGTTAATAAGTTTTGTCTATACAATATTAATGTTATTCCTTTCGTTTGTATATTCGTAATGTAAATTGAATCAATTATGTTAGATCTTTATAAAGAAATTTTACTAAAAGTAAGTTTTGATAAGTTATTATTCCAAAAAGAGTTAAATAAAGCTATTAAATGGATGTCGAGTAAAGAGGATAAAACATCTTTAAAGAGTTGGTGTATGCTAAAATTCGGTAAAGAATATCAAGAAGTAATTAGAATTGCTTTTGTAGAAAAATAAGTATTAAATAGTATTTAAAAACCGCTTTTTTTCAGAGGAGTGTTTTTTAGTTCAATCTATTTTAATCTTGAATAATAAATGATTTAATATCATCTCTAACAAGTTCTGGTTGAAGTATTGAATGATTTATATTGAACTCTTCCCAAAGGAGATTTTCAATTTCTAAGCAAATCTCATCCCATTCAGCCATGCTAATGTTTTCTTTAAATTGAATGTGACCTTCAATATATATATCATGATCATTTAATCGCCATAAATGAACGTGATGAAGATTTTTGACCTTACTAATCCTCAATATACTTGATTCAATATCTTTAATGTGGATACCTTCTGGGGCAAACAGCATCAACATTTTTGTTGACTCTAAAAGTATATCCCAACTTAAATACATTAGGTATACTGATATCATTAGTGTAAGAGCTGGGTCAATCCAATAGAGTTGATAGTATTTCATAAGTAAACCGCCCACTAATACAGCAAGTGAAACCATCGCATCTGTTAGTAGATGAAAGTAAGCGGACTTCATGTTAATATTGTCCTTAGCATCTCTTGATAAAAGAGCTACACTTAAAGAGTTGGCAACTAATGCTATTAATGATAGCCAAATCACAAGATTAGATTCTATTTCTGTAATGTTATTAAATCTTTTGAAAGATTCAATTGCTAAGTAAATAGAAAGTACTATTAAAGTTGATGCATTGATAAAAGCAGCTAATATTTCAGCCCTTTTATAACCAAAAGTTTCATGCTCGGTTTGCTTTTTTAGTTTTAATTTTGCTGCAATGTAGCTTATTATTAAGGATATAACATCTGTTAAATTATGTGCTGCATCTGACATCAAACTTAAACTTCCTGAGATAATACCGCCAATGAATTGACTTACCGTAATTATTAAGTTTAAAATAATACTGAATAGTAGTTTATTGGTTGAAAGTTTAGGACGACTATGTTCATGATGTTTACTCATAAATTCAAAAGTAGTCAATTTTGAAGGTTAAGAAGAAATATTTAACAGTGAAACTTCATTGAATTTTCGATACATTTTACAATTAAACTCTAAAAATAACGTATACCTTTACCTTTCATTTGTTAATTAAAAAAATACATATTGTTTTTGTTTTCGTTTTGATGAGTAGTATTAATTATGCTCAGTCAGGTTTTGACGTGGAAAAAATTATTTCATTTTCATCTGATACCATTATGTTTGACTCTGTATCTGTTTATAAATATGATTTTGAGGTTAGTGTTAATAGCGTCTTTATATCAAATTCATTGTATGAATTAGACGCTATCCATGCTATGATCTTATTAAATTCATCTTTGAAAACAGATGTAATTAAACTTCATTATTCTTATTTACCCATAGATTTATCAAAAGAATTTTTTCGTAAAAGTGATACACTAATCATTTCTGATACAGTTACTAATTTTAAGCCCTATCTTTATTCAATATCTACAGCAAATAAAACAAACGATTTATTTGGGTCGTCACAGTTAAATAAGCAAGGTAGTATCTCTAGGGGAGTTACAGTAGGTAGTGCTCAAAGCTTGTCATTGCAATCTACTTTGAATTTGCAATTAAATGGAAAAATAGGGCCGAATTTATTTATGAAAGGAGCAATCTCAGATGATAATATTCCTTTTCAACCTGAAGGAAATACTCAAAAACTTCAAGAGTTTGATCAAGTATATATGCAGGTATATAATAATAGTTTCGCAATTACTGGTGGTGACTTTTGGTTGAAAAAACCTGAAGGCTATTTTATGAATTATAATAAAAGGTCTCAAGGGTTGTCTATTGAATTATTTCAAGATTCATCTAGTCATAAAGTTAGCGGCGCATTTTCAAAAGGAAAATTTGCTAGAAATTTAATTCAGGGAGTTGAGGGTAATCAGGGACCTTATCGATTAACTGGGGCAGAAAATGAACAATTCATAGTTGTATTAGCTGGAACTGAGAAAATTTATATTGATGGGGAGCTTTTAAAAAGAGGGCAGGAGTTTGATTATACAATTGATTATAATACAGCTCGATTGGTTTTTACTGCAAATAGGTTGATAACCAAGGATAAAAGAATTACAGCTGAGTTTCAGTATTCGGATTTAAATTATGCTAGATCATTGTTTGCGTATAATACTCAGGTAAAAGGTAAGAAATATAAAGCTTGGGTTAATTATTATTCTGAGCAAGATTCTAAAAACCAATCTATTCAACAAAGTTTAGATTCCAAAGATAAGTTAGTATTGTCAAATGCAGGAGATAGTTTAGATTTTGCATTTTCGAACAGTATTGATAATGTCGGATATTCCGATAATCGAGTATTGTATGAATTAATTGATACATTAGGATACGACAGTGTTTTAGTTTTTTCAATCAATCCTAATTTGGCTAATTTTCAAGCTTCCTTTCAATATTTAGGAGAGAATGGTGGGGATTATATATTAGGCGAATTCACTGGGAATGGAAAAGTGTATAAATGGATTCAACCTATAGGAGGTGTTTCTCAGGGTGCCTATGGTCCTGTTCGGATACTTGTGGCGCCTCAAAGAAAACAATTATTAACTGTAGGTGTGTTATATGATTTGCATAGAACAACCAAAGCAAAGTTAGAGTTAGCGTATTCTAACTTTAATAAAAATACGTTTTCAAAATTACATACAGATGACGATAAAGGTGTTGGTATTAAATTTGGACTAAATTCAAAAGTGAAATTGGATAGCTTAAAATCAAACTTCTTGATTAGTAATGTGGATTTTGAATATACTCATCAAAGTTTTCAGCCAATTGAATGGTATAGATCTGCTGAGTTTGATAGAGATTGGAATGTACGTTATAAAAATTATAATGGTTATCAATTCATTTCAGCTGCAGATGTTGGGTTAGTTAATCAAAAGTTTGGACTGATTAGTTATAAAATGGAAAATTTGATTTGGGGGGATGATTATGCAGGTTGGAAAAATAATGTTAATGCCATTATTTCAAAAAATGAGTTCTTATTTAAGTTAAACGGAAGTTGGTTGTTGTCTAATGGTAATGAAAAGTCTGATTTTTTAAAGCATAAGTCAGAGCTTTCAAAAAATTGGAATAAAGTTAAAATTGGGGTGATAGATGAACATGAGAAAAATCAATTCTTCAGTATAGAAACAAACCAATTGTTACCTTTGTCTTATCAGTATTATGACGCTAAAGCGTTTATATCTTCATCCGATTCTTCGGTTAATAAATACGAATTGTATTACCAGCAAAGACATGATTGGAAATCAGACTCTTTAGATTTTGTTAAAACAGCAAAAGCACAAAACATTGGCGTGTCTGCTCAGTTTTTGAAAAACAGGAATAATATTTTTAAACTAAATGTAAATTATAGAATTTTAGATATTTTAGATACAACTTTAATTAATGTTAAGCCAGAAAATACAATTTTGGGTAGATTAGAAGATCACTTAAAACTATTAAATGGTGTGATTTCAAATCATACATTTTATGAATTAGGGTCAGGGTTGGAATTGAAAAAGGAGTTTATTTATATACAAGTTAACCCGGGATTAGGTACGTATGTATGGAATGATTATAATACGGATGGAAAAAAAGATTTAGGTGAATATGAGAAAGCGGAATTTATTGATCAAGCTGATTATATTAGAGTATTTTTACCTACTAACGAGTATGTTCGGACATACAGTAATCAATTTTCACAAACTTTATTTATTAAACCAGAACGGAAATGGAGAGGAAAAGACGGTGTGAAAGGTTTCGTTGCAAGATTTTCAAATCAATTGGTCTATAAGGTGAATAGAAAAACTAACTATGAAGACGGCGTAGAAGCTTTTAATCCATTTAAAGTAAAAATTGCTGATACTAGTTTAATTAGTACAAATTCAACGTTTAGAAACTCACTATACTTTAATCGAACGAATTCAAAATTTGGACTTGATTATACCTATCAAGAAAATGGTTCCAAGATTCTTTTGACTAATGGTTTTGATAGAAGATTGCATACATTTAATAAGTTTAAATTGAGGTGGAACATTACTAGGATGCATAATTTTAAATTAGAGTATATTATTGGTAGAAAAAAAAGTGAAAGTGATTATGCTCAAATTCGAACATATAGTATTAATTATCAAGAAATAGTACCAGTGTATTCTTTTCAACCGAATTCAAAATTAAGGTTAAGTCTAAACGGTAAGTACGCTTTGAAAGTAAATGTAATTGAACCTGAGGTAGGGTTTGAAAATGAGAAGGCAGAAATTAAAGATATAGGAGTGGAATTTAGGTTCAATCAGCCAAAAAAAGGGAGTTTGTTAGGACAGTTTAATTTTATCAATATTACATATAATGCGGCTAACAATACATCTTTAGCGTATGAAATGTTAGAAGGGTTAAAAACTGGGAATAATTTTACTGTTGGCTTATCTTATCAAAGGAAAGTAGCAAAAAATTTACAACTAAACTTCAATTATAACGGAAGAAAATCTGAAAATGAGCCAATGATTCATTCTGGCGGAATGGAATTAAGGGCGTTCTTTTAAAATTAACATTTATTATTTAAAGTGTATAAATTAAGACATTAGGTGTGTTGTTTACTAATTTAAAGATAGATTTTTTGTATATTTATAAAATGAAAATTTTTATCCTACTAATTTCAATGTTATCAAGTATTCTTGCTTTTTCTCAAGGGTTTAAAAGAGTAGATGAAAGCCAATCAAACATAAATTTCACGAATAAGATAATTGAAACCGAAGAGTTAAATGGTATCACTTACTTGTATTTATATAATGGTGGTGGAGTAGCTGTTGGTGATATTAATAATGATGGATTAGAAGATTTATATTTTACAGGGAGTCAAGTGGATGATAAATTATACTTAAATAAAGGTAATCTTGAGTTTAAAGATGTTACGGATAAATACTTTAAAAATTGTAAAAGTAGTACGTTTCATACAGGTGTAACAATGGTAGATATAAATAATGACGGTTGGTTGGATATATATGTATCTGTTGGTGGGCCTAGCTATGATGGGGATGAAAGAGCAAATTTATTATATATTAACAAAAAAGGGAAAGGGTTTTCAGAGCAAGCTCAAATTTATGGTCTAGCAGATACATTGAATACAACTCAATCCGTTTTTTTTGATTATGATTTAGATGGTGATTTAGATTGCTATTTAGTGAATCATGTGAAATTGAATTCTAATATTCAGGAAACATTTCCGACAGTTGGTCCAAATTGTAATATTAAAGGCTATGATCATTTTTATGTAAATGAAAATGGGAAATACATTGAAAAGTCTAAAGAATTAGGTTTGATTTCTACAATGTATGGGTTGGGAGTTGTTGTGTCAGATTTAAATAATGACGGATACCCTGATATATATGTGACTAATGATTTTAATTATCCCGATAAAATGTTTATTAATCAGCATGGTGATAAGTTTAAAGATGAAATTAAAGAAAAAACTGGGCATTGTTCTGCTAATGCAATGGGGGTTGATGTGGCTGATTTTAATAATGACGGATTATTTGATATTGTAACTGTTGACATGGCGAGTGAAGATCATGTACGTTCAAAAAAAAATATGGGTGCAATGAGTACTAAAGATTTTTGGACTGAAATTAGATTAGGCAACCATTATCAGTTTATGTTTAATTCTTTACAGTTGAATCAAGGAAGTGGTTATTTTTCTGAAATTGCTCAATTGTCTGGGGTGTCTAATACGGATTGGAGCTGGGCGCCATTAATATCAGATTTTGATAATGATGGATTTCAGGACATGTTTGTTACAAATGGGTATTTGCGAGATATTAGAGATAATGATTTTGTGAAAATTTACGATAATGAAATTAAATTTTCGAAAGAAATTAAAACTTTTGAAGAAATAAGTAAAATGGTACCCGTGACTAAGTTAGCTAATTATGTTTATAAGAATAATAAAGATTTGTCATTTTCAAAAATGAATTTTGAATGGGGGATGAGCGAGCCGATTAATGTAAGTGGTGCTGTTTATTCTGATTTGGATAATGATGGAGATATTGATTTAGTGTTAAACGGAACAGATGTGCAGTCTTTTGTTATGGAGAATATTTCTAATAATTCTAATAACTACTTAGATATTAAGTTAGTTGGTCTAAAAAATAATCTTAATTGTTTGGGTGCTAAAATCGAAATTATAAGTAAAGAATTTCATCAATTCAGAGAAGTGCAAACTGTTAAGGGGTTTCAATCTTCAGTTACTAATAAGATTCATTTTGGGTTAGGTGTTTCAACTTTAATTGATACAATATTAGTGAATTGGAATTCGAAAGAACAAACTGTGCTAACTAATGTGAATCCAAATCAAGTGTTGAAAATTAATTATCAAAATGCTATAAAAACAGAGTTGAAATTAAAAAAACAAAAAACCTTTCTTGAAGAAGTTAATATAAAGGGGTTATCTAGTTATGTGCATGAAGAATTTTCCGTGAATGACTTTGAAAGGGAGGTGCTTTTACCGCATAAAATGTCTGAATTAGGGCCTTTTGTTACAGTTTCTGATATTAATGGAGATGGATTAGAAGACGTTTTTGTTGGAGGGGCTAGAGTTTATCCAGCTAAGATGTATTATCAAAATGAAAAAGGTGAGTTTGAATTACAAGAACAAGAAATTTTTGAAAAGGATAAAAATTTTGAAGATATGCAGTCTGTGTTTTTTGACTTTGATAATGATGGTGATAAAGATTTGTATGTTGTTAGTGGGGGAAATGAAAGCCCTTCAAATCATGCCAGTTTACAAGATAGGTTATATGTGAACAATAATGGAACGTTTGAAAAATCATTACATGCTTTACCTGTTAATAAGGTAAGTGGGCAAAAAGTAATAGTGGAGGATGTTAATAGAGATGGTTGGATGGATTTGATTGTGTTTGGACGTCAGGTTCCTCAAGCTTATCCTACAATTCCAAAAAGTTCAGTTTTAATAAATAGAAATGGTAAGTTTGATGATGAGGTAAAGCAGATTGCTCCTGAGTTAGAATTTCTAGGCATGGTAACAGATGCGTTATTCACTGACTATGATAGGGATGGGGATCAAGATTTGATTGTGGTAGGGGAGTGGATGGCCGTAACTGTATTCGAAAATAAATCTAATGTCTATACAGATATTACAAAACAACTAGGGTTAGCTCAGACAGTTGGTTGGTGGTCTGCTATAAAAGAAGTGTGGGTGAATGGAGAAACAAAATTTTTATTAGGAAATATTGGTAAAAACAATAAATATCATCCTTCTATCAGTAAGCCACTACAAGTGTATATGGATGATTTTGATGATAATGGAACAAATGATATTGTGTTAGCAAAGTATCAAGGTAGTATTTGTTATCCAGTTCGTGGCAGACAATGTTCATCTGAGCAAATGTCTTTTATAGTTGATAAGTTTCCAACGTACAATGATTACGCAACGGCGGATTTGAATAGTATTTATTCTGAAGAAAAGTTAAGTAGTTCTATCCATTTTAAAGCAACTAAATTTGAAAATTCTATATTGTCTTTTACAAAGGCCCAAGCTAGCTTAGAAAGTATGCCAAATCAATTGCAAATTGGATGTGTGAATAGTATTGTTGAAGTTGACTTTAATAAAGATAATGTTAATGACTACCTTTTATTAGGGAATAAATATGAAACTGAGGTTGAGACTATTAGGTATGATGGTAATTTAGGCCTTGGCTTACAAGGTGAAAGTGATGGCTTTCTACCGGTTACTTCTGTAGAGTTAGGTGTTTATTTGAAATCAAACATTAAAAGTAGTAGTTCAATTACGATTAATAATGTTAAGCATGTCCTAGTGTTGTCAAATAATGATAAATTAACTTGTATTCGTATTGTTGAATAAGTCTTATTGGTGGTTTAAGTGCTAATCTTAATCGATTAATATGTTGTTTATTTTTATTGAAATACTTACTCTCATTCAGTTTGAAGTAGAAGTTAACAACTTAGTCTTAAATAATTTGGTGTTTATCTATTTTTGTTTTAAATTTACGATTGAATTATTAATTAAATATATAAACAATGAAAAAAATTACTATTTTATCAGTGCTGATGTTGCTTTTTAGTTGGCAAAGTACTGCTCAGATTATTATTGGGACGGGTTCAACAATTAATCAACGAATACCTATTGAACCTTTTTATGGGTATACTTACAGTCAGATTATTTATGATGCTGCAGAGATTGGGTCTGTGTCTTCAGGAGAAATCACTGGACTTAGATATTTTAATCAAGGTGGATTAAACAATTCTACAGATTGGTCAGTTTGGATTGGTAATACGACTAAAACTTCTTTTGCTAATAATACAGATTGGGAGCCAATTGCAAATTTAACACAAGTTTGGTTTTCATTAGTACCAACTACCACTGCTGGTGGTGTAGTTGAGTTTACTTTTGAAAATGCGGCAGGTGTTGCTACACCTTTTGCTTATTCAGGTGGTAACTTAATTATTGCTGTTGATGAAAATCAACCTAATTATGGTTCTTCAGCTGATGATTTCTATTGTACTGCTGTTAGTTCTACAAGGTCTATGGCTTTCTTTAGTGATGGAACTAATCCTGATCCAGCTTCTCCTCCAACTGCGAATGTATTTATTAATTACATAGCAAATATTGAGTTGTTGGGAACTGATTTATGTAATCAAATTTCTGCATTATCAATTTCTAACGTAACAGCTTTTAATGCTGATTTGTCATGGGCTCCAGCTGCTGGAGGTACTAGTTATGATGTTCAATGGGGTGCACCAGGTTATACGCCAGGTGTTGGTCTTGAAATCGGAACAATGAATGTAACTGTTCCTA